>JGI24021J15306_10003949_pt1 | contig 17017 bp, 16 predicted proteins | sample Ectturendosymbi1_FD_15306 | JGI IMG/M metagenome (IMG submission 15306) | reverse complement strand
ATGGTCCGCTTTTCAAGAGTCGCGCGGAGTGAACCTTTTCAAAGCAAAGTTTATCATTGTAAGAACGTCGGACTGGTGTCTCGTTTCAAACTACATTGCTCAGCTGCAACTCGTCCAGTCGCGTCACTGGTTGGGGGGGAGGTCGGTTGTTTNTTGGCCCCGAAACCGAACGCCACATGATTCCGAAAAAGGTTCACTTTTTGAAAAAAAACAAATGATAATTTTTTTACCAAAATCGCTGACCAATGGTCAAAGAACTCGTAAGAACCAGAATTCGTTGAGGCGTGACGACAGAGCTAGCTCTTCCAGAGGACGAAAAACAGTGACCCGTCAGCGATTACAAGGTTCGTTTGTTCTTTGTCTGTGCTTCCCATTTCATTTCCAGTGACACATTCTCATGTTCTTGCTAAGAACGCGTCGTCAACGTTCAAAGGTCATCAGAAAAGCTACCCCGGGTGATTTAAGCATTTCAACTACAAGGCAGGTTTGCAGCAGGTTCTTATCAGGCGGTTTGTGCCGGAGTTCTGTGGACCCGACCTCGCGAGCGCACTGTGGACTGCTGCTGCCGCTGCTGCAAACCCACAGCTGACATGTGCTCTGCGCGTGACTGAACCCACCGCCTGATTCGCTGCAACCTCCCCCTCAACCTGCAGCTTCACCACGAGGACCCCCCAGTTGAAATATTGCGGCGGCGACAACTTTCAGCCACTGTCGACGTTAAAGTGGTTCGCAAACGTCACAATGCTTTGTAATTGCCCGCGCGACGCAGCTACTATCGGTTGTAACAACGCGCTCGCTTCCGTGTCCCTGTTGAAACAGTCCTGCTGCCCCGCGACTGCGCCCGGGCCGACTACGTGCACAGGACAAGGGACATGCGCGTTTAGAACCCGGACTGATGCTTTGTTTTCGTTATGTCGAGCCTTGAGTGACACCTCGACGGGTGCGTAACCCGAAAAATAGCCAGTTTGAGTCTTAGTATGTTCCTTGTAGGTCTCCTGCAGGAGATTGGCGCAGAGAGTGAAACCTCGTGTTCACGGTCGCGTGGCTTCAGTCGTGGACAAGTTGTTGTGGGTTGTCATGTAGGTTGGTTGCACGCAATCGCTGTGTACAACGATTTCGTAAAACGTAAACATCTTTGCGGCCAGTGTCGCATTTGAAGAAGCAAAATTGTGATAAGAGAATGTGACTTTATAAGGATTTATTTGGCTTGTTTCCTCGGTTACCGGCATGTACGTATGTACGTAAACCGTTGCTAAGCAAAGTACAGTGTTCGTAAAGATTCCAGTTGAAACTTGCATGTTTTTGTGTCACAAAAAAAACAACAGATAAAGCCAATGAGAGCCTCTCAGGGCACAGTTGTCGCTTCTTCCTTGACTGGCAAAATGTACAAACCAGCGCTTAATCCATTCTCAGAAAGTTAGTCACTTTCTTTATCATCGCTACGTTCGGCCAGTTTAGATTCGCAAACGAGCTTTGATTTCACCGCGCAATGCACGTCCAGTCATGCGGAACCACAGCAAACTGCCCGTCAAGGCTAAACGAAAGTTTTTCTGAACCTCTTTTACGTTGTTGATCTCATGAAAGTGGTTTTCCTGGGTTAAGAAAATTAGCTATGGTTGCTTCGTCTTCCTTTGCGCTCAAGTTTTGAAAACGTTAATGTGCGTTTCCGCTATATTAACCGGCGCTCGGACATAGGTGAACCATTCTACAGTGCTGTGGATTTCATCCATTTCTGTACCAGTGGCTTTCGCCAAAGACAGTCGATTTTTCCCGAGGGGATCTTACGCTGTGTGCAGGTGGGATGTGGGTCTTGTCACCGACACTGCGCTTGTACGTTGATGCAGGAGCCGCCCGTGTGCCGGCTTTCGTCTCATCGCGGTAAAGGACAGGTCCGCGATGGTTTATTGCCGCATAAGCTGAAAAGCAACGTTGTTCAGTTGCTTCTACACGTGCGGAGAATAACAACGTGTCATCAGCGCGTCGTGATACTTTGGACGGAGTGCGTTGCATGGTGACGGCATAAATCGCATAGTGACGGCATAAAACAGGATTACATCGCAATCGCTGAGCAACAGTGAAAAACTGCCGCAAAACTAAATCAAACCTTGCCCTCTTAAAGGACGCACAGCAGGATGCACAGCAAGCAGGATGCCACATTTATTGACTTGTTATATTTCGTTCGTAAAGGTCATGTTTGCACCGCATTTAATATCCTCAATCGCGCACTGGACCCGGTCGGGTATTTAGACCGACGGTGCTGTATCCTCCCCCCCCCGCAATACTAAGCTGCGCCTCGCTTCTTTCCAGGCCCGGACGAAGTCAAGTTCAAGTGGCGGCCATGTTTCGAAGCTTGTCAAGAATTTTCAGCTCATCATTGCGCGGCCATCCCGGCTGTTGGAATGCTTGGTGAGTTGATTGCTGTTGAACACTGGTAGTTGCCCTCGTCGTCAGTGGCCCAAGCGTTTCGTCTTGAGTCCATTTCGGCAAAATCGGGCTTAGTGGAAAATGTCAATAATTCTTGTTTAACCAAAGGTGTCTTCAAAAAGTAGTGTATGTTGTTGTTTAACCAAATAAGTCTTCTAAACAGTATTTTTCTTGCTGGTGTGACTACCTGTTTTGCGCAGTATCCCGATGTTGATCAGAGATCAAGTGTGTTCATTCATCCTGCAATGATCTGTTCTCTTAACTCAACATACAACAGTGTGTTGGAAACTTAACAACACTGTAGCGTTCTGCGCTCAAAGTCCTGCGTTTCTAATTTTCCGATCGTTTTACGCCGTGTCAGTATTGTTGGCCCCTTTTTTAAATAACTTTTATTGTTGTTGGCTTCATGGCGCTCACAATGGTTCGAAGAAACCGCTTCTTTCCTGAAAATCTGCCACCCCAGCATTATGTTTACGCAGCTTTTCAGCCGAGCGTTTTTGACAACAAATTGCTACAAAAATTCCTGGATTTTCACGTTTGCCTTAGCCTGAAATGTACGATTGTTTGCAGTGTATTGGTTTTCTTGCCATCCAGAAATATTTTTCCCTTGCCGAAGTTTTTCTTAACGTCGCACATTATGCGTTTGGTCTTGCTGTGAAGAAGTCTGTGCGGTAACGTCACGCTCCGTTGCTTTGCAGGAATTCAAACCTGAAGATTTTTATCAGTTTTTGGAATCAGCTGAGTTCGTCGTCAAGGAAACGAACAGCTGCATTGACAGAGACATACCGAAGTATATCTTCCAACAGCTTGGCCTGACCACAACGGTTGGTGCATATCTTCTCTGCGTCCGGCTAGATATCACAGAATGTTGTCGAATGTGTTCGCTATAGCTTCTTGTGTTAAGGCACCACCAATCAGTGTGATTATTTTGTGACCAACAAAGTCATGGAAATACTTTCAAAAATGTAGAAGTCGTTGTTGCTGCAGTTGTTAAGCAACCGATCCATTTGATTGGATGCCCACAATTTTAGAAGTTACGGTCCAGTAAACTATCGTCGTAAGCTGATTTTCTTTCACGTGTGCTGCGAACCTAACATTCTAAACGCGGTGTTAAGCGCGCGCTGTTTACACAAATGCATTCCTGACAGAGTTACAGACATGAACAGGCACCGTTGTCTCAGTTACTTGGATATCTAGATAAGGATCAGAACCAGTTTGCTGGTCGCCTGCCTAAAGGTGCCGCGATTCTGCACCAGCGAACATTGTCGTATTTTCCGAATGAAGCTTTGGAATAAGATTGTGCCATTAGCCAAAATACGTTATTCCAAAAACTCCTCAGTCCTATGCACAATTACCACATGCCTGTACGCTGGGAATCAGCGATTTTTAAAAAAACTGGGAAACGTGGGACTGGTTTTTCAATGGAACAAAGTGTGAAGACCTTTTAAGAAAATAAAGAAAAAACTTCTGTGTTTTCTTTCAAAAACTGTGAGGAAACATAGCTGAAAACTGAATAAGACAACCCAGGTGGTTGTCAGGGCCAGAATACATGCACACCAAAGTTTTGTTTTCCTTCTTTTCCTGGTGACTTTGAAAGGAGGGAGGGGGTGGTGGTTCGCTATTTAAGATCTTTGCACCTTGGCTCGGCTCCTCCTCATCCGGTGCTATCGCAGGAAGAAGCGCCCGCGCACAAAATGTCGAGCAGCGACTCGGATGACGTCGACGGTCGGGAGAAGCAACATCACAGCGTGCGCGAGGACGACTTCGACACCATAAAGCTCATCAGCAACGGGGCTTATGGGTCAGTTGAACAGTGCTTGCAGACAGCCTCGTGTATGGGGTCAAATGCACGTTTTTGTTTATCTTCTGGAATATCATGTTAAGATTTTCGTCTTGGCTTTCGTTCGTCTGCGGCCGGCTTTACTTTGAAGTGCTCCAAGGTTTCAGTGATTTTACAGGAACTATTGGAATAGTCAAATCGCCTATTTGAATTTTGTTTATTTTGGTTTTGCGTGACGTCAATTGGCAGCAGGCCGAAGCCTGAAACTTGTGGTGAACGCTCTTGCCCAAGGAACGGATGCTAGTGTTGTAGAAGCGATTAATCGTTCGCTTCAAGGGCCAGATGATATGGTTTTGTAGGACTTGGTTCCATGACTCTCGTCTCTTCGATTGATTTCATCCCGCGGCTTTATTTAACATTGTTTTTGATGATTTGCTGCAGGGCCGTGTATCTTGTAAGACACAAACAAACAAAGGAACGATACGCACTGAAGAAGCTGAACAAACATAACTTGGCGTTACGCAACGAAATCAAACAGGTAGAAATCTTTTTCAGGTTTCAAGAACTGACCTTTAGTTTTTGATTGTTGTTGAAAAGCCGCGGTGTTTCGTTTGACGTGTTGGTTGAAATTTCTTATTTCCTACTTCTGAAACCGTTATTTGTGGAAAACCATTTTTCACTTACTACTCGTTATGATAATGTTTCGAGGCTACTATTGACTGATACCGCGTTGAAATAATACGGGAGGTTAAAAGAAAAACAAACTGGTTTTCCAAACCTTGAAGGTTTTTGACTAAGACAGATTTCGTCCCCGCACAATATCGATAAACGATATTTCAGGTGACAAAGCAGACATTAGCAAAGCATGCCACGTGCACAGTGGTAACATTCTGTGGAGAAAAGCTCAACAACTACCGCGTGCACATGTTTGTCGATGATTAAGTGCGCAGCGTGTGTGACGTAGCGGATGCTGATGACGTTTAAGTAACGCTTGTATAAAGAAACCAGCTGCTCGGCTGATGGATTGGTGTTGTCTTTTGTTAGGTGTTCGCCGAACGTGACATCTTGACCTTCATAGAGAACCCGTTTGTCGTGACCATGTATTGCTCGTTTCAAACACGCCACCATCTCTGCATGGTCATGGAGTACGTAGAGGGTGGAGATGTTGCATCACTGATCAAGGTGAGCGACATTGTTAGCAGCTGCTGTGTCCAGGCTCATCTGTGTCGAAGGTGCCTTCAATGTTTGTGGTGGTCGTTTGTTGGTGAAGCAGAGAGCAAAACAAGACCCCTCATTTTTCCTCCCCCAGAACATCGGAGTTCTGCCGGACGAAGTGGCGCAGATGTATTTCGCTGAGACGGTCCTCGCCCTCGAGTACCTGCATAACTATGGCGTCGTGCACAGAGACCTAAAACCTGACAAGTCAGTGGAGAGTTGAGGCTGTTTGTGTTTGCAAAGCAACTGCTGTCTTTAATAACTTAATTTTGCGCCTCCATGGGTCGCATCATGTTTTTACATGACGTACATGTCAAGGCACTACGATGTTCGCACGATATTTTATGAGCTAGTTTGGCCATTTGCAGTAATTGTTGTTCATCGACGATATTACCTTCCCAGCCTTGCGTCACGTCCCTGCAATATTTCCTCGCATCATTTCGGAAGCAGCTTCGGGTTCCGATGTTTCCGCTTGAACGCCCACGGCCAGTATTGGTCCACAGCGACTTTACGCTGGCGACGTTATCCTTTTCATTGCCCTCCCCATATCAGAAGCGCTGTTAAGATGACGAAAAAGCGCAGTGTTTCCAATTAAGCCGCGGAGTAATGAGTCAGGCTCGCGCTGGACGCAGGGTCGTAACGAGGCTAGGTGGCGCCCGGGGCAGAAAGCAAGTTTGGCGCCCCCATGGTTGAACTTGAGCTCTTTTGGAAGCAGATTTACTGTATTGAAAGTACTTGTGGCATTGTTGGGACTTTTCGGCGCCCCCGCAGTAATTAGGCGCCCACACAGTGATTTGGCGCCCGGGTAATTGTGCCCCCCTTGCACTCCCTCGTTACGCCCTTGTCTGGACGTCTTGTTGACCCCAGGCACATGTTCCCACTACTCGGCTTGTGATCGGGATATTCTTTTTTTCTCCTCCTCAGTCTTCTGATAACATCCATGGGGCACATCAAGCTGACCGACTTCGGCTTGTCCAAAGTCGGTCTGATGTCACGGGCAACCAACATGTACGAGTTGCACCTGGAGCCTCAGCAACATTTCCAGGATAGACAGGTGGGATTCAACTCGTGTGTGCTTCTGCCATATTTTAACTTTGTACAAATCTTTCGCAATATATGTAACTGCTCTCAGTAGGTGCTGGCTTTATGCCGTTTCTTCTTCTGACTGGCCCAGAATCGTCGCCAGAAAGTCGTCAATAGGGGGGGCTTGACGTTCGGGCAGGGGAGGCTTGACATTCAAATTTGACAAAAATTCCACAAATTTAGAGTGTTTCATATTTCAATTAGGGGGGCTTGGAGCTTTGTTTGGGGACTAAGCCCACCAAATCTCCCCCGACTGGACCGGCAGCGGCTCCTTTTCGGGCTCTCCAATGTCCGGCCAGCAGTCGGAGAAACACGACTTCGTAAATTAGTGTATCGTGGACTAGTGCATCGTGAGAAATCAATTGTAGTTCTTCAAACTTTTAGTCGTTGAAGGTGACTGCGTAAAAAGCTAGATTCATTATTTGGATGTCGTTTCAAAAGGCGTGAATATTTTAACTAGTTTTTGTTTTTATCGTTGATCAATACCGCTTCGTCCAACTGAAAAGTTCAGTTTAAGGAAATAACTGTTTTGTGAAAACCTGTTTTGCTGAAAAGTATAATTTATTTGATAGTGCTTTGCAATAGACTGCGAATTACATCTGCAAATACTACATGTTATATATTATTCCATTTTCTTTTACCGGAGCTATTGTTTGCACAAACAATACCTGTATATTTCTACATACGTTTCCCATTTGATTGCTCGCCAATATTCCTTTACTTTTTCGAGGCTAATTTTTGCTTTTCTAGATCCACGGAACACCCCAGTACATAGCGCCAGAAGTGATCCTTCACCAGGGGTACGGACCCCCCGTGGACTGGTGGTCGGCCGGCATTTGCCTGTATGAGTTTCTGGTCGGCTGCGTTCCGTTCTTCGGGGAAACCCCCGACCAGCTCTTCATGCAGGCCATAAATGGTTAGTCCTGGTTGCCAGGCAACCTGTGACGGGAGAAGTCGTTAGTTTAGTTGCTAGGCAACCACGGTAATGGATGCCGCGACTGCTGCGAATCATTTCATGTTGTCATTTGAAAAATTTCGCGCGCGTTTTTCTTTCGCACGACCAGTGTTAGCAAGCCCTGAAAGTTGAAACAGCTGCTTGCTTGTTCTTCGCTTTCGACCTTCGCTTTGAAAATTACTCTTGTTTACAGACGACATCGAGTGGCCGGAAGGTGATGATGCAATTTCGCCAGAAGCTGTTGACATCATCACGCGATTACTGGACCGTGACCCGTACACTCGACTGGGAAGTCACGGAGCAACAGAGGTGTGTTGAGCGAGTAATAAAATGGCGGTCGAATGAAAAATAACCTTTACCTAAACCCTACGTTATTTACCCGTGGACCACATGCGGGCCAGGGCGCCATTCCAAACTTACATTACAAAGCCATCCGCAATACCTGCCCGTTTGTGAAGGTCAGCGATCAAAACGACCAAACGCGTTCGATTTCACATATTTGTTCATCCTGTCCGCCGCGAGGACACATATTTTGCAATATATTTGTTTTAACAGACGCAGGCGGTGCTCTGACGTTTTTCAAAGCATTTCATCAAAGTCATATTGTATTTTTTGCGTGTTTCGGATTTCAGAGCACTTTCCGACCCTCTGGTCCTCATCACTTTGATTTCGTGGCCAGGTTGATTGCACTGACTCCGACTTGCCGACGTACATTGTATGGGATATGACCGAAAGTTCCAGAATAAAACAGCAAACTGGCTTCGTGTCGTGTCTGGCGGTTGCATAGTAACCATGGTTACCGTTCGCGACTGGTAGATTTGTGTGAAGTAACCATGGTTACCGTGAAGATAGGGACCCAGCTTTGCCCACAATTTGCAGCATTCTTCGAATCCATTTGTACTTCAAGATTTAAAACAAACCCAGGCGTTTGTGCTTCTGATGCTTTTGCAACGTGATATTCTATCGCCCATCTCATTTTTAGGGACAATATCATTACGAGCATTCCTCCTTTGTAAAATTGCGGGGGTATTAATGGCCCCCTTATCTCGCTGGGATTTTAGGTTTGTGGCAGAACCTATGCGAGAAATGACGGTCACTTTGAAAAACTTCCAAATCGAGCCCGGGCAAGGGTTGGGGCCACTCAAGTGCCCGGGCAAGGGTTGGGGCCACTCAAGTGCCCGGGCATCAGTCGACCATACTTTGCATCCCACATAAAGTCCCAAGAAAAGACGTGGCCAGTATGTTGGCCCCAGGTCCAGGAGCAGGGGCTGCCACTGTGGGGAGATGTTCCCCACCTGCATACAGGCTCACCTGTGTTGCTTCGCATGGCTGAAGAAATAAATCTGTCCTGTCAAAGAGACTATGTGTTCAACAACTGGATCCCTGTCAGGGGTCACTACTTCGGTCCGGATGTGGACCTGAGAATAATGATGACCAATGTGCAGGTTTTTTAAGGAAAATGTTAGGTACCCGTAATGGACCTATAGGGACCCGATTTCTCGGATTCTAGGTACACGATGTCCAATGATAATTTTCACTGATTTCTGGGGGCCCGATTTTCAGTTCTAAAGAGACCCGAACCAGGTCCCTAAAACACCTTAAAAAAACCTGATAAAGTGTATTCCAGTTTCTAGAAAAGGCCGAACTTCTAAACTGCAACCTCATCACTGGTTGCAGTTTAAGGAGGATTTACGTGACTATAAATAATATGCGCTGTTGTTTCAAGGTTTAATGTTTGCGCCCCCTTGACCTCGGTGCTATTAATACAAGTGCGTGATATGAGTTCATGTTAAGGTGCGATACAGTTTCCTGAGAGCGACATCTCCCGGGTCTAAACAGACGCTTGTTCCCCGAACCTTCTTTGGCCAATCCCCCCTCTAAATCAAATATAACTAACTTGCACCACGACGTGTCTAAGAAGACTTGTCCGCCGAAAATGGATTGCTTTTCGCAGAAATGAGAAAGTTATCTTTGATAAGTCATTTCAAAGTTGACAAGTTTCTTCGTTTTCATTCTCTGAACCATTCCCTTTATTTCTCACTCTGTTGTACTTGGTAAACTTCCTGTGTTCATATTCCTTCAGGTCAAGATGCATCAGTTCTTCGACTCGATGGAGTGGGACAATCTGTTACGCCACAAAGCCCAATTCATCCCGCAGTTGGACAATGAGGAGGACACGAGCTATTTTGATCGTAAGCATTGTGTGCAAAGATGGCATTGTCGGCCGTGGAAGTTATGACAAGGCACTTTTGAATGTTTATTTTCAAAATAACACTTCCTGGCAACATCTTTGTAAACTGATGACCGCTGGAAATAACGACGGTGCTTGGCGAGAAGACGTTGCGCGTTGTGTATGCTTTCATGACCGATAGTAACCTCTCATCGGCCAATAGTTATCGTCGATTTCATGCGACATGATATATGGAAATTTCCTGCAGCTAGCGCAAACCGGCGTTTGAAGGTGTTGTCTTCTCTGTCGGGTTTCCTTCCGTAGCTATTTATAGAAGATGAGCTCATGCCAGACCTCGTGAAAAATTCATGAATTTTTGTCGTTAGCAACAGGGCGATAAAGTGGCCGCACCTGTCGTTTCCATGATGACGTCACGCGCAGGTCTGGCCTGAACAGCATGCCAGCAGTGAACGATGTTGGAGTGGTCACGTGTCCGCGGAATCGAACCACTTTGTTTTTTTCACTCGTAAACAAGTGAAAACCTTTTGTTGAGGTCATATGTCACTGCCAACATCATGTCTTTGGCGCATTTTTCGAATTCAACCAATCTTGAATCAAGATGCTGAAGCAAACAGCATGACCCACACACGAGCTTAGTCATCCTCCATACGGGAATGTAAAAATCTACGCTTAAGAACTTACAATTACCAAGGTAATACAACTTCCTATCAAATTTGACCCGGCCATCACGCAGGCTTCCATTCTGTTGGTGCCAAGCAAGCCTTGTACTGTCATTGAAATGCTTCCCAAGCATTTCTTTCAAATTAGACATCGATTCTCTCGTCTAGTTCTTTTGATGCCGGCATATTTCTTATTATGAGCCCAACAAATATGCCGTCCTTCGGTTTTGCTTCAGAAAAGATCAGGGAATATCGAGCAATTGTGTTGAAATGCCGAACTTTTCAGGTGTCGACGCTTTTACAATCTGCTTTGCAAACCCAAGTTCAATACGTTAAGACTTATGGCAAGATTTTACTTATTCGAATGAGAGGCGTGTTTCTAACATTGTGTGTTAGGGTATGTGTTCACGCGCTGGCCCAGCCTTTTCTCAGGTTATGTTGCGCGTCACTCAGCATTGCTGTCCCACAAGCGTTAAAAGCAAGAATGTTCCGTGTAGCCTCCCTGCAAATCCAATGATATATAATCTCCACATGCATCCCAATTGTGATCCTTTCATTTAATTAATTTCAGTAAAATATTTGCACTTTTCTGATCTTTCATTTGATAAGAACGTGCTATTGGCGTTAATGGATACGTATTTTGCGTTGTGAAGAAGAACTGCTTTTGATCTCTGGTTTGATTTATCAACAAACAAAGGCAAATCGCGAGCAAAGCAATTCATCCCACTCTCTTCAAACAAGCCACCATGTCAGCACAGTAACAAAGGATGTTTTTGTCCAGTGGGAAAACTTCTAAAGTGTTCAAGGTCACATGTCTCTTTCTCAGTTTATAAAATTTGCAGGTAGAATCAAGAAAAATTTGCAGGTAGAATCTAGAAATATTCCATTCTTTAATACGAGAAGTAAAAAGCTCTACTTTTATGAGGCCCAAATTGTTACTAAACCATCTAATTCGCAACCGTATATAATACCTGGCTTGGAACACGAAAGGAAAATACAAAACCTTATGTACATGTGGTTTGGGATCGAAAGTGTTCAAGCATTCACATTTGCTACAGGGAACGTTGGCGCAAACATAATTCCCGCAAATAACTTCAAAACTGTTGACATTGGACAAAAAATCATGTCTAAATCGGTTTCGCCGCCCCCCAAAACATTTAAAAGCACTAAAAAGCACCAGATAAACAAAAACTTGACGTCTAGCGGTTCCACTTCGATGCGCTTCAAACAAGAGCTAAAAGATGTGATTGGTGATGGTCTGATGCCGTCAAAGCTATAAGGGGACAGGAAAAATCTTGACCAACCGCCAATTTTCGATTAAATTTTAAGGTTAGCTGAGATTTGCAGGTTTTTGTTTTTTATTCTGCTTTGCTTACTCTCAAAGTATCCACAGGTTCCTGTCCTGCTGGTCATAAAGATATACTCATATTGCAACAAAATGTCGGATCCTTTTTTCAAAGTTTACAAACCACAGTGAACTTCACTTGTAAGGCACGCACTCAGTGTTTGCATTTCCGTTAGGCACTGGTACGTTTTGCTGCCAGACCAAACGTGAACACGATTGCACACAAAGCATTGCCCGCTGACTGGCAAGCCGTTTGATGCAAGGCTGCAGTTAGCGCGAAGCGAAACGGGTGCGTTTAAGTGCACAGTCAGCTATTTTGAAAGTTGACTGCCTGTCGTCGGGCGATCATTGGATGCCGGACATGACCTGGTCAGAAAGGTTATTGCAGGTTAACAAGGTTATTGCAGTTCAATGCAAACGCTGCGAGGAGAACTGGTGCACTGTTATGTAATAACAATTTCTCGCAGGCTGCAGCTAACCCTAACAGTAAATAAACTTATCGTTGATGATACGAAGGCAAAACGCGGTACTCGACCTATCTTTCTGTGGTTAAATCTTGGCCATTAGTGAAGTGAGCGACTGAAATTATCGTTTATGACAGACAGTGTTGTCTTTGCAAAATGAAAAGCGCCAACACCGATCACAACCAGCGTATCCTCACAACGATACATGCCTTGGAAGTTTCACGGACCCCCATTTAAGCATGCGCCGCTTGTTTTATGTGACGCTAATCGTCGACAATCTGCTTGCAGCGCGTACCGACCGTTACAACCACGACAGCAGCACCAAGTCAGAAGACGACGATGGAATGGAGGAACTCGATTTGGCCAACTTCTCGACCAGCACTGTTAGGTTTTCACGGGTTCGTAATGCGCTGTGATCATTGTGCGTTCGTACCTACACTGTTTAGCTATTAGCACGTTTGCTTCCCTGTTGAAAGGCTGTAGGTTCGATCCCCGCTTGCCCTGGAAGTTTGTTGTGAATTCTTTCGAGTAAATTATTTCTTCCGTCCCAGCGACTCTTAATAGGAGTTTAGTTCAAATCTTTTCTCACGCCGCATAGAGTAAACGATGACAATTATAATGTGCATTCAAGTGTAACGTCGCCATTCCGCAATAACATGTCATCAATCGTTACGTGTAGTGATGTCATGACGTGCGGTGACGCGAATGATAATGATCAAACATGGAATTTGTGGCAGTTGAAGTTTCATGTTAGTTTTCGTTTTTTTGGTGTCATCCTGTTTGTGATGACGTGCTGTTGCCCAAACAAACTTGAGGCTTTAAATGTTTGTGCCTGGACAAATTTGGTGTTTTTTTAACAACAAAGGATTGTTATTATTCGAACTTGTTGTGGGAAGATGCTCTTGTTGTTTTCTACTCTCTTTCTGTCTATGCTCTGTGCTGTAAAATTTAACTAAAAATAACCGCCAAGTATGTGTTAAACTGTGATTGACAGCATTTTTTTGAGCATTTTTATTAAAGAAACATCTTTGAATACATCAACGACTAAAGATTTTATATTTTCATCAGACCCTTCCCCCCACAGCCCGCAAGAACTCGACCGAAAGCACCCCCAAAGCTAAGATCAGGCTTCAGAACCGCATGTGAGTTCGTTCGTTGCTCGTTAACATCGAATGGTTGTCCATTGCGCGACGCTTCGTGGCTTTTTTCAAACAAAAACAACAATTGTGACGTCACAGACAGCGTCTTAATATGACCTACAGCCAGCTGTCATCGTCCATCGATGAATTGCGGGCCGGCTGGGTCAGGATGGTGGTCCTGTGCCTGGTCGTGGATGATGGCCCTCACACTGGGAAGGAAAAGTAACCTGGGTTCCGGACCAGTGTTGGCCCACACGGGCCAGTGGCCTTCGCAGACCGTCCACTCATTGTTTGTTCGAGGGCAGAGCCTGTGATAATCAAAGTAACCCTCCAAAAGTGGATGGTATCAAAAAGTGTTCCAAGTAATGCCGTGTGTTGTCTGTTTTCTCCAGAAGAAAATGTTTTGAAATAGAATGCCAAAGCTGCAGATTACCTCTGTTTTTCGTCCCTGACCCTTTTGCTCAACGTCTCGGTTTATTGGTTTTATTCGTGAAATCTAAACTTGGGTTTGAAAATGTCGGGTTTGCCAAATGATGTTTCTGCGCTTGGAGCAATTGCATCCAACTAACGTTTCGACTTTGCACCCCCCGCAGGCCCTCTGTGTCCCCCTACGAATCGTCGAACGACGGAGATCTGTCCCCAACAATGTTCCGGCAGTCGAAGGCGTCGGAATCGCTGAGCGAAAGCGACACTTCGGAAGTTGCCATAGAAACGCGGAAGAAATCCTACAGCTTGCCCATCCATCCGGAAAGCTTCGAGATCAGGGAACCTGGGAAAGGTTCCGGTTGTGACGTGGACAGACCCGAACACGCGTCAGATCTCGTCGGTGACGTCAGCAAGTCGTCGGATCGCGCCGATTCCGTTGCCAGTGGCAACAGCACTCCCCCGCCCGTCGCGAACATTCCAGACGACAAGCTGACCTCCACTCCGATCAGCTCCTCGCTGAGCCCCAGTCTCAAGCAAGGCGCGCACAGAAAGGTCGTCGGCAGCTTGTCGGACAGCACGTCACCGCTAGCCAAGCAGAACATTTCACGTGACCTGTCACGCTCCAAGTCACCGGAGATGGGCAGCTTGCAGAGCATCAAGAAGTCGCGCAGCATGTCGGCCGACTGCTCCATTATGCAGTGCCCCGATAAAAGCGCCGACGAGGGCCAGTCCCCGTTGTTGGCCAAGGTCTCCCTCCACGTCGAGGGGACCACTGAACAGTCGTTGCGCACCAGAGCGTTCTCGTCTTCGGATGAAAAGGGACCAGACCAGGGTCTGTTGGCGCCTGTCCGGCACAAATCTCACCCCATGCACTGCCTCAGGCCCCACAAGCACCGATATCGGTACTCATCGGGCTCCAGTTCTGTCTTGGGGGCAGGAAACAGCAGTGTAGGTTCAAATAGTCCCGGCCATCAAACGGAGCACCCTGTCACCCCCGCAGCGCTTCGAAACCGATCGCATTTGAGTGTTGGGAGCAGTTCAAGCAACGGCACCAGTAGCCCGGATGTACTCGCCAGCAGCCCGGTCAGCGCGCCCACCAGCTCATACTTCACTGCGGTACGCGGCGTTGCAAGTTTTCTTTCTGCTTTGTCATTATGTGATGAAAAACCTTCTGTTAATTGTTTTAGGTTTGTGTTTTACTCGGAAAAAATAATAATAGTGTCATGTTTGAAAGTAGAGAATGGAGAAAAAAATAAAAGACATGGCAAAAGCTCCACGGATGTCGTTATGAACATGCGAAAAAATGTTTAAATTCGGAAAAAATCAACGTTAGTTTTAAGAGCGCTAAAAGTCTCGTCTGTGCAGTTGACTGAGCCAAGCTTGGAAGAGGTGCTGCAGCGCAAGCTTTCATTCCACGGGAATTCCCGGTCGCGAAACCTCAGCGGAGAGGTCAGGAGGTCGAGATCACTCAAGCGTAGCATGATTAAGTCGTCGAGCGCGTCATCGTTGCAAGTACGTGGCGCGCAGTGATGCGCAGCGTAAAATCAGGATTGTTTTTCGGTTTTAAGAACTAAAAGTTTTTTGAAACACTGCTGCAGTGTGCGGGGGTTAAATTCGAGTGGTTTTCAAACCGCTTCTTCCCCAATCCTGTTTTGGTGCATCGTTGATTTCGGCGTGGTGGCAATTGTATCGCATCTAACCGTAGATCGCATAATTTCAGCGACAAGAACCTGTAATCCAAAGAAAGCGCTGTTCCGACTTTTAAAAAATTGGTGTTTGTGACGTAATAATGGAATAATCGAAGCGTTTGTTCGCAGCATCGCTGGCGTGTCGTTGAAACCTGGACTGATGTCTATTTCTATGATTTTGCAGCTGATGATCCCCAACATAGATGATAATTTGCCCCCTTCGCCCCTAGCCAGCCCCCGCTCAATCTACCCCAGCCACCCAACGGTGTTTTCGAACCCCAGCTCCAGGGACTCGTCTCCCGGCCGTTCCTTCTCCCCCATCCCGGGCTCTCCCAGGCCGGCCATGGTGATTCCCCGCGCACGCCGTGGCTTCGGCTTCAAGATGCAGGCGGTGCCGGTGTACTTCGGAAGTACGGGCAACGCGTTCACCCTGCAGCACATCGTCACTGTGAGTCGCTTTGTTTTCGCTTCGGTTGCGCGACGACCACGGTTACCATGGCGACGAAATCAAATGCTAATCAGACGTTCGTTTTTATGTGAAAAGGTTACGGTTTGAATCGCGCCAAGCATGAGCGATCGCTTCTTTCGAATCTTTTATGTAACGTTGGATTTTTTGCTCATATGATGTATGAGCGTAGAAATTTTACGTGCGTTTCAAATCATTTGAAAACATTTGGAAAGTTCCTCTGTCCAATAAACGCGTTACATATTTGAAAACTTTCAAATCATTTGAAAAGGTTTGGAAAGTTCCTCTGTTCAATAAACGAGTTACATATTTGAACTAGTTGATACACGAATGCGTTTTCCTATGATTTTTAGTAATGGAAATAGCAGAGAGCAATCTTTTTAGAGTTATGTGAAAAAGTCTTGCTGTTTACTGCCATGTGTTTAATCAGTCTATATTTTTATTCACTTAGATTGCTTTTTTCGTTATTTTCCGATGCGGACACATTAGAATCTTAGCCAGTTATTAGGGGGGTTATTAGGGGGGGACACCATAAAACGTTTCATTAAAAGCTTCGAAAGCGTTTTCATTTGATTTTGAACAGTGGAGGAGATTTGATCAAAGCGAGTTGTTGGTCAATCTCGCAGATCGCCAAAGCTGTTGTAGTAACGGGAAAGCTTATAAAAATGTCCTTTAGGCCGCCAACCTCATAAAAGGTTGAAAAACACTCGTGTGTATGTAGTAGGGATGCATATACTGGAATATCGGATCCTCCATTATTCGATTCCAAAATCAGAGTTTTTTTCAAATATTTACATTCGAAATAAATTAGAAGTAAACAAATGTGAAAAATTGCAACGTCGGCAAAACAAATAATTTCAATAATTTCGCAGTGGTGCTCTTTGCGCTCCTGACTAAGAGAAAGAAAGAAACACTCAACAAGCTCATGGCACTATGTAGTGACGCAACCAGCTAATGAACAGTTCCCGTGATTGCTGATCGGCGTTCTAAACCTCTGCACGACCAGCTCATGTTGCACCCAAGTTATTCCGGAGTATTCCAGAACCTCTGAATGTCCCATAATGCACATCCCCAGAATTATTCCAGAACCTCTGAATGTCCCATAATGCACATCCCCCAAAAATGCACATCCCCCCCCGAGTAGAGTATTCTATTGCCGCGCAATAGGCCAGTCAAGAACCT
>JGI24021J15306_10003947_pt1 | contig 17020 bp, 9 predicted proteins | sample Ectturendosymbi1_FD_15306 | JGI IMG/M metagenome (IMG submission 15306) | reverse complement strand
CAATTGAAAATAATGAAGAATTTGGGTCATTCCATCTCACATTTAAAGAAAAAATAAAAATTTATAACCCTACATTTCAGAATTTCCTTGTTTTCATATATTTTAATGCCTTTTTGAAAATGATGACCAAACAAAAAAGAATTTTCTCAATAGCTCATATGGTTCTTGATTTATGGCCTGTTGAAATTTTCACCACCAGATGGCGATTTACCATGCGAGCACTCTTTTTTTACTTATAGGCCAGTGCAAACTTGCTTATATCTGCATAAATACTCTGCACCAGTGGTTCCCAAACTTGGGGTAAATATGCGATTCTTCTTGGGGTAAGGTGGAACCTGTTTTGTATACACTGCAAAATACTGAGGGTAATTAAGACATAATCGCTACCTTGATTTGGGTAACAGCCTCAACAAGTTTGGGAACCACTGGTCTACATAGATGCACAAAAATTGTTTTCTGGGTGTTTTGAAGGTCAAGGAATCCAAAGCTGCAGTCAAAATAGCAGAAAAAACAACATTTTCATGGAGAAAATAGAGGTTGAAACTTTTGTAACAAAATTTTTTACTTCTGAACTTTGACCTCAAATTGTGAGCTATTGATGCAACATTGCAAACAATTTTTTTATTTTGTAGTGTTATGTTTGTATTTTCTATGGATATAGGTTTGGTAATTATGTTTTTCAAGGTTTTTGAAAAAAATTTTATGGAAGTTTTGTACGTTTTTTACAAAAAAAAAACAATTTGCTAAAAACATACATTGCAAAAATGTTCACCCTATTGAAACTACTGAACATTTTATGACAAGTGAGCAGGATACACAATTATATACATAACAGATCTCACATTATTATCAAAAAATGCTGTAGCCTGCACCACAGAGGTGTTTATAGTGTTCCAGTTCTTTCCATTTTTATCCTGTACCATTTCTCTCACACAACACTTTGATCACATTCAGCTTTACTAATGAAATAATTTCAGTGAATAGCATTCAAAATCACTTTCATACGTCATTTTCATTGGTGATCCAATTTTTTCCACTAGTCATAGCTGGCCATGGTGTTTCTTCTACACAGAGACTTTGCTGTAGAACCACTCAACATAGGTCTTCTCATTAAGTTAAGGCCACTGAAAAAATTTACTTAGGGACATAAATTTAACTTTGACTTGATTCTGTAGTTCATCCACTTACAGTTACATGATCCTGCCAATCCACCGCACTGAATCATATATACTGCTATATAGTCATTGTTTTTTACTTTGACTGCAGACTGCTAAGGATCTTATTTAAACATATGCTGCCGAAAAACTTTAGATCTTCACTTAGGGTTACACCTCCCCATTAAACTTGATATGGAATGACCCATTTGCCACAAAAAGAGAAGAATTTTGCTAATTTTATTTTCTAACACAGATATATTGGCTGTAAATATGCCTATATAGCTAAACAACCAAATTCATATATGTAAATGTTAACATGTTTAATATGCTTTCAGATTAGTAAAAAAACAGTGGATAAAGCATGGGTTCATGAGCAAAACACACACATCTACCTGACTCAATTCCAACCATATGTTGATTTGCAGTTCCCTGCTCAAGCAAATGCACTCCGTTTGCTATGTCCAAGTTTGATGTTTGCATTGAATCAAACTGGAGGTCACCATGCAGTGGTTGTGGCTGCACATGGCCAAGAGCTTGAGAGTCTGCTCCTAAATTAACTCCATGCGGTGAAACATTATGTACTTTTGATGGATCACCTCCTAAAGCCAGAAGTAATTCGTCGAAATCTGTTACTTCAGACATTCCTGAAAGAACAATATCATTTTAAAGCTAGCACAACATATGAACCAAGCAAATACTTCACTTGAATCCTTCACATGGAACTGAACAATTTGATACAAATATTTTCAGCATTTATCCAACTTTTTTCAGCATTGCTACTAACCTAATCAAATGTCTTGAATTTTTCAGTAACTTGATAGTTGCACACTTAGAATATTTTCCTTTCCAATGACCCCACTGTTCATTCCAAATCACAGGTAAATTCTTCATCATCCACTTCAAATACATAAATTTTCACATACTAGAGTTCAGTGCACTGACACTGTAAACAATATATAAAAGATGAGCGCATACGTATATCAACTTGTTCATCCTAACTGAAGTAGCTAACCTCCACTAAGGTGATGCAGTCAAATCTATCACCAAATTTAATGCTGTTTTTTTTAATCGCTGATATATTTGGCTGTGTCACCTCTGTAGAGGCTAGCTACTTGAAAACTGATATGTGCACGTCCGAATCATCCCCAAATCAAGAAACCAGAGCCCAATCGACTGATTCCTCAAAAGCTTCCAGCAAACCTAGAGCTTTTCATTGTCATTCTAATTTAATTTTTATTATCTACAGTAGATTATCTACTGGATACTACACGCTATCTCACCTTAAGTGACACAGTAATGCATTTTCACCCACTGGAATGGTAAAGCGCTCCAAATTAAAAAATTGGCAACACGGGAACAAAACACCTTCGACCACCTCCAGCGAAATCAAATGTTAAGCATAGACACGGAATGCACGACTTCACACGGCTAGCAAACCAGTTCGAACCGGTCAAAACTAGTACGTGTGACGGAAACAATTTGCGGCTCGCGCGCACTAAACAGAAGAGAAAGAGCATGCGCGCTGGGAAAAAACCCACGGCGCGAGTGCGCTTTTGAGTTACGCGCAGCTGTTGCGTGCTGTTTACACACTACCGTTTTCGGATGAAAATGAGCGGTCACAACTTATGTGTATGCGAGAACTGAAGACACCAACGTCTAAAGCTAACTGCAATGCACAATATGTGATTATTTTCAACATCTTGCAAAAATTAAGCACTTCGCAGCAACGTTTCCATCAATCACGATGAGAGAAACGTTGCGGTCTGATACACAACGCCTCAAGCGGGTGGCGACCGAGAGTAAACTGCTTTTCTCTTTTCCTGCCCACAACGCCAACACAGGGCTGCTTTTTTTCTTGCCGAAGTGACCCTGATACAGAGAGAAGGTTGCTATGAATAGTATGCGTGTAGTGCGCCTGAGATGACGAGCTGTACTGGAACTTTTATTGAAAATTTAACGGATTGGAATACCGCACTGGCAGTTTCTACTGTAATTAGCCCTACAGTAAAATGAAGTCAGAGTTAGGCACTTAGTGCACGTTTCTGTTTCGATAGAGTCTGATGAGTAATCGATTTATGAGATAGATGTAACCTGTCACATTCTTTTTGATTCTTCCGCCAATGTAAGCTCTACAGTAGGCGGATAGAAATCCGAAACATCGATGTCGTCAGAATATCTGCGTATTTTTAGTAAGTGATTCTTATCTGAAAAATGTGGCAATAATTGTTTCCAAGGCAACTGTTGTTTTATTTGACTTGCAAAAAGTAAGTTCCAAGCAAAGACTAAGGCTCATTGCTAGTTCAGCTAGCACCCTACAAGTCATTTTTAACAAGGAAAAAAATTGTGGTATGCGATGCGGTTGGTATTTCTTTGTTAAAATACTGTTAATGTTAACAAGACAAAACCTAAAGGACGGTCCATACTCTAATTTTGAATTGTTTACAACGCTACGTAACATTTTAGTTGGTTTTACCTCTGCCAAACTAACGCATTAATATGATCTTATTTTTTGTTTGTAACGCAAAAACAACTTTCTTCACTTCATTACGAATTTTCTGATTAGTGATTGTATGCTGTGACAAGTTAGCCGTGCCAACGACTGCAAACAGATATCGTAGTTACTTTCGGCTCATTTCTTTCTATGAACCTCAAAGCTGTTAGATCACACCAAACGAAAATGTGTGGAAGTACCAGCTAATTGAGCAGTTAAAGTAGACTCATTCTACTGAGCCTGAACAGCATCAGTTCCATCTCCTCCGGTACTTTGAAGAAGGTTTGAAGACGATATCAACAACATATTGCAGACGTTTCGATAACTCCTGTTATCATCATCAGTGCATTGCAAATTGGACTTTAAAAAGGTCAAAAGGTTGTTTTGAAACAGTTTAACTAGTGTATTCAGGGATGGCTACTAGGGGAGGCGAACGAGGCGGTCACCTCGGGCCACCCCGTTTTCATAGATGCCGTGGGGCCCCGTTTGAGAGTTTCGCACTCAATTTTTGTACTGTTTTGCTTAAAAGCTTATAAACCACTATAGAGCCACATTTACTACGCTCTGAAGCAAGTCACGCGTTTCTCAAAGTGAAGCAAAAATTATGAACAAATGTGACAAAGGGAGCACCACAACAACTTTGATGTGTAGATCTGGGGCCCCTTTCTGAGAGTTTGCTTCGGACCGCTAAATTCTAATAACCACTTCTGAGTGCATTCAAGGCTTTGTATCTCAATTTTCTTCGCCTCTACGAACAACCAAGCTTCACCTCATGCCACAAAGACAAACACTTCGCACTACGACCATACAAGCTCCATCTGCCCGTAGCACTGCAGTCTTCGAATTAAAAACTTAGTACATAGGCTACTATTACTGAAAGTTAGTTATTATCATCCATTCTCCTTATATTATTCACACATGCAGAGATAAAAATATCAAGCATCAACGAAAGAAAAGCAAATATTTTGGCCTATCAGGGTTGCTTGGCGAAATTTTCAATAAACATCCAAACAGTGCTAAAAAGAGACCAGATAAGGCCAAACCGATTGTTTAAAAGCCAGAAGAAAAACTAAGGTTGTTTGTGGTATTTCTATTCGTTTGTAGTAAAAAGTATCTAAATCACAAGAAATCATTAGAAATTTTATTTGAAATTTGGACAAGATCTTGCTTGGCCTTGTACTGGAGACCTGTCTGGAAGCGTTGAGCCTGCTTAGTGGCTGCAACACACCACAAATGCACACATTTCCGGTGATTACGCAAATAAATGTTTCGATTCTAGAATTCTTCAAATGTTACTAACATCAGAACGCGGTCGTACGTCTGTAGCATTTATTACAAAAATTTTGCAAATGTGTTGCTGAAAAAATCGGAATAATTATAATTTCTTTCAGAGGAAACTTTTTTAACATAAAAAGGACAAGAGCCAAAGGCCAAACGAAGTTTTTAAGGCCAACAAAGTTGAGATGAGACCTAAGAAAGACCAAGAGTTCAAAAAATTTTTTTGGCCATACAACTTGAAACGAGGCCAAATTGCTGAAATTAGACAACCCTGTGTCAAGTAAACTGTCATTGCAAGAATTAAATCTATTAATCGGAATTAAGCTGCTGACTTCAGGTTTTCTAGAAATTTTTGGTTCTTAGTCTCAATTTTCACTGGGGGAAGAATGCCCGTTTTGCCCCCCTGCGGACACCCATGCCAATCAGTGTAATTTTCAGTTTCGGGATTGCCGTTGTGCAGCTAACAGTAATACTGTGGTGAGGATTGTGTGTGAACCAAGTGAGCTAAACCATTGTGCTTGCTGCAAACTAACAGTAAGCAACGTCGACAGTGAAACAAGGGAGTTCCTGGATGAAGCCGGATCTACGGAATTTTCTTCGATTGGGCGAACAATGCTACTGTAGCAGTTTTTCAGGAACGGTTGTTTCGCGTACGGAAATTAAAATTCATGAGTACAAATCCCAATAAGATTCACTTGAAAGAGATGGTACTGGCAGGGTAAAGCGATTATTATCGAGCGAAGCGTTGAACAAACACTAGTTTCCAGAGGAGACTGCCGAAATGATGCTCAACATGGCGCTTGCGTTTGTTTTACATCAGTGGTTCTCAACTACCGTTTTGAGAGCCGTATTCGGCCCCCACGCACATTTTGTACGGCCCTCAGTAGTCTTTCAATAAAACCTTTAATATTTTGGGTAACAGACTTCGTTCTGCTATAAATGGAAATGTGTCAATTGACTTGTGTTAAATTCTTTAGTGCGGCCCTCTAACAAAGTCGTAAGTCTGGATTTGGCCCCCTTCAGTGAAAAGGTTGAGAACCAGTGTTTTAAATGCTCAGTGCTTCACATCCAAACCATTAGCAATATCGCTGTGTGGCGGTAATTACACAGAATCCTGAAAACCTCATCTGCAGCAACTTTACAATGACGAACGTGACTAGCACGTTTCGATTTCCAAGTTCCTTCGTGCAGTATGATGTGTGATTTTCGTTTTAAAATAAATTGATTTCAACAGCAAGCATGTGTTGAAGTGGTTGCCGACAATTAAAGATGATTTTGAGGCTTTAGTTCTTGTACTTTAAAAATTGCGTTGGTTTATTTCCCTGTTTGTAGGAATCTCAAAGGGTTATTTCTGCGAAATTTTGACTGCACAATATGGCAAAACAAATTGAAACTGCAGTGGTAAGAGCGATACGAGGTTTTGAATTTCGCACCACAGTTGCCAAGATGTTCTCAGGGTGGAGTAAACGGCGCCATCAATCATGAAATAGGACCTTCACAGGTTCACAGCTGATTCGACATGCTTGTCATTCAGCGATTTTACCCTAAGTAACCTATTGCACTTTTAAGGAGGAACGCAAAAGGGTGAAGAGTTGCTGATACAGTGATCTTTGACCCTGGTAAAACTTTCTGCACTTTTATGAAGTGCGCAAGAACTGTTTCGGGACCTATGCGTTACGTCACCATCGGATGTCATGCGTGGTGTGGTGTCCCAACCAGGGGCGTAACGAGGGGGCACAATTCCCCGGGCGCCGAAAAGTCACAAGTCCAAACAATGTCACAAGCACTTTCTTCAATACAGCACATTTGTTTCCGAAAGACCTCAGGTTCGAACATGGGGGCGCGCTTCTTGCCGGGGGCGCCATGTAACCTCGTTACGACCCTGGTCCCTAAGTAGAGTCAATCAAGTTCACGAGGGACTAACATGTGGTGCTGTCGGTCATGGGCAAGGTGGAGAGCCTTATCCTTGGTAAATGTTTAGTCGGTCACGTGATTCCGGCGGAGTGCGCGGTTCCCCGCGAGGTCGTTTCTATACGGTATCGAAGTCATGGACAATGCGAGAAAGGTGCTACAGTGGCGTGTAGAAAGCATGTCCGCGCCAAAGGATTGACGACGAGATGGGAGGTATTACGCCGGAGTTGACGCGTGAGCAGGCGCGAAGCAATAAAAATATTTTGCGGGACAAGGTTTATGAACTCTGAGCGTGAGGCCACGTATCGTTGCGTTAGACGTAAACTCCTGGCAGTTAGAGAGAAATGAAGGCATTCTAACACCAGGGGTTGAAGCAAACTGGTAAAAAAGTCGGATGGGAGTACACAGCGGCGCACAAAAGTATGTAAATTGTTTTGATCAAGGTTTCAAATATTTTTGCGAGATATTTTTCTTGAGGCTGACAACCGCTTGGTTTCACTAAATTTAATTATGAGGCGCCCCGAAGCATACGGAGGTTTTGGTTGCTGTGCACAGCATGGGCGTTGGAAGGGGGGCAAAACGGTCCCCTGGATTTCGACAACTTCCGAGAAAAAGGCTGTTTTCTTAGTTTCGACTGGTAAAACAAATTTCACCACTTTTGGACCCTCCTTAGAAAATTTTTTGTAGACGTCCACTATTGACATCCAGGCCCGTTACCAGCTTATGACACCAGGAGGGGCGAAGAGTTTTCTGAGAGGGGCCCAAATTTTTTAACTGTGTCCAATAGTTTTAAATTATGTCCAACACATTTTTCCAGGGTGTGCGAATAATTTTCTAAGGTGTCTTCTCTCCCCTGCGTCCCCTCGGGTAGGGGACTGGTGGCATCGCTCTGAAAAAACACCAATGTGCACAGGCAGTACTGGAGAACAAAACCTAAACAACGTACCAGCAACTACTTCTGCAACCAGTCACCGTTATACAGGAGCGTAAAATAGTGGAGGAAATATGAAGATTTTAAAATAGTGGAAGATGAAGAAAGGGAAGCATCAGACCTTTGAAGCGATCGACTAAAAATTAGATGAAGATTCACATCGTTGAACAAAGCCATACAGATTGGTTCTAAACAAGGCATTAAAGGTCCTGACATAATATTTAACCTGGTGTGTGCGAACACTTACATTTCTGGTTATGTAATGCATAGAAATAGTGTATTTATACATGCAAATAAGTATCACTTACTCAGGCCCACCAAAAAAGATGACATTTGTGAGGCATGATAGGAGATAGAGTTGTCTATTTTTTCTGTTATGAATAGTATCTGAAATTGAACAACCGTGCAGCGTGATGCATTGCTGCCCTTTATATTTTTCTTACCTGGAAACAAATTGCTAAGAATATTGTTTAGAAAAAAATGACGAAGGGGTACTAACTTTATTCACCTAAAACATACGAACAAATTACTTGCACACCTACACGTATTCATTTCTCTTTCCCAAACGAGCTCTCCTATCGGAAAATATTTGCACTACCTCATTTTATATCTACTGAAAGGAATTCTCTTTCAATGCTGATAAAGTCAAGACCTTTTTACAACAATTGAAAGTGAAGAATCTGTCGCCACAAACAGAATGTTCAGAAAATGTTACAAATGTATACTGATTGCTCAATACAAAAATATATGCTAGTAAACTTACACGACCAGGGCCGGATTAAGGGGAGGACAACGGAGCCAATTGTCCCGGGTCCACCGCTCCAACGGGCCTCCCCGTGATGAAAGTATTTTGTTTTAAGTAAAATACAGGTTTGATATATCGTCTCGAAGCAGCCGCAGCCGAACTGCGACCTTTGTTTCGTTTTCGTCATAAAGGGTAATGTATGGTGGAAACGCACGTTTATACCGATCCAGTGTTGCCACTCGTAAGGAAACATCCCTACAGTAGGGATTTTTTGGCTTTTGTAAGGAGTAGGGAATCCCTACAGGAGAAATCGCCATTTTGTAGGGATCCGTAGGGATTTTTGTGTGTAGAATTTTTATCGCTTTGTCTCTACCTTTGTGATACTTCACCCACGTGTTTGGTGGACAATTTCTTAATTAGTGCGCTGGCAAAACGCATTTTCCAATTTAGAAGGCAATATATCCTGGGGGTACTGGGTTATTTTTGACGCAAGGACTGCATGTGTGGTTAAGTTTTCTGGTGGTTAGATTTGCATTCTGATTGAAAGCCAAGAACCCCTGCTCTTCAACCTTTTTTGTTATGGTGCAACATTAAAATGTTTTGAGGAACTCATGCAACCTATTTACTTGGAAGGTCAACCGAGGTGAAAAGCGATATCAAAATCATCCCACAAAGAGACTATTACGCTGCAATATTACTAAAAACACACAACAAAATCATGGAAATAATATTTATACGGCTTTTTTGTTGTTGCGTGTTATTAACCATCAACGCAAACTGAGGAATAATCTCCTTTTCAGTTGTTCCCGTCATCTATGGATCGATGTGTGTGTGATAGTGGTGCACCTCTAGCATATTTTGGTGCACCCTGAGGATGCACCGTGCACACCGGTTGAAGAACGCTGGCTTAGTCTATTCCAATTTGCAAAGACTGCAGTTACAATGTGTTTATATCTGCATTAACTCAAAGCACTGCTGAGGTTGGAAAAGCTTTCTCTTGCTTGAATAACAATAAAAACAAGATGAGAGATCGTCTGGTTGTGTGCACTTTGGAAGCAATAATTAAGAGTAGTGAGAATTTCCCAGGTTACTTTGAAGTCAACGAAAGACTTACACATTTACATGGAAAAGCAAGGAAAACAAATTTTGAAAAATTTGAAAATTCTGAAGCTGTTGATGCTGTCACTGACTTTTTCCTTGTGAATTGCAATCAGCTGGAGAGTTGCAAGGGATTGTGCTTAAGATTTGTTGCGAAAGGTGGTGGCTAATCTTAGAAGTTATTAGATAATTTNTTTAATTGGCATGTGGTTATGCAGTGGTGCCTTATGTAACTGTAATGATGCATGTTTTACACATGTAATTTTGATCTTGCCCTCNTAATTATAAAACATATATAGTATGGGGCCTGATGTTTTAGCTAAAGACAGATTTTTTAAGGAAAATTTTAGGTACCCGGTATGGACCTGTAGGGACCCGATTTCTCTGATTCTAGGGATTCGATGATAATTTTCTCTGATTCTTGGGACCCGATTTTCAATTCTAGAGACCCGAATCGGGTCCCTAAAACACCTTAAAAAACACTGGCTAAAGATGTTTGTGCTTTTTTGTTTCAGATTGTGTAGGGATTTTTCATTCTTATTGTAGGGGTACTTGTTAATATAGAGTGGCAACACTGATTGTTGTACTCTTGGTCTTTATTGCTTAACAATATCAGGGCAGTAAATCTTCGAATGTTCACTTACGGTAGTAGGCATTTTGCCGCATATGTGGCCAGGGCCCCCTCTGAGGTTTTTCCAGCCAGATCTGTTTTTTAGTCGACCTGTGTGTCTAGGGTTAATAAGAAAAATCGCGTTAAATCTGTATTTTCTGAAGTGATAAATTCATCAGCAACTTCAATGTGTTTAATAATACAGAGATAACTTACATTTCAGTAGGCATATATTTACATGAGCACATCAGGTGAGAAAGCACGCATATCGGATGAAGTAGAACGTGTTCAATCGGTTTCATATTCTCAAATAAGATCGTTGTCAGGGTTATATACAGTGGTGTGTTTAAGGGAAGGCAAGCGAGTCACTTGTCTCGGGACCCTCCTTATTAGGGGCCCCCATCAAGGTACTTTGTGCGTAAATATTCCTCATTTTTGGTGAAAAATTTATTAACCGCTCAATATTATTTTCCGAACCACATCATAATTCAGCACTCTGCCTTCAAAGGGCCCCCCACAGCAACTGCAACGTGTAAGTAGGCTACTCTGCTTTCAAAGGAGCAACAACAACTGTAATGTGCATGTAGGCCTACTCTGCTTTACAAGGCGCCTATCAGCAACTGCATTGTATAAGTACTCTGCTTTCAAAGGGACCACAATAGCAACTGCAATGTGTAACTCCTACCATTTCAAAGAGGCCCACAATACCATATGTACTGTGAAAGTAGGATCACTACGCATTCAAAGCGGCCCCAATAGCAACTGTAATGTGTAAAGTACCTTGCTTTCAAAGGATCCCAACAGCAACTGTGATGTATAGGCTACTTGTCTTTCAAAGGGCCCCCAACAGCAGTTGTAATGTGTAAATACCTTGCTTTCAAGGGGGCCCAAAGTAACTGTAATGTATAACCACTTTTCTTTCAAAGGGCCGCCCAACTTCACTAATTTTTGTGCTTCATATTTCAATTTGGGGGGTCGAAGCTTTCTTTGGGGAGCTAAGTGGTGACGGGACTGAATTTTGGGCCCGTGTGATAGCGTGGGACCCCTCAATTGGGGGTATGGAGTGCTGCTGATACGGCTCTGTGTGGAGTGCTGCTGATACGGAAACTTGTTAATACAGAGTGGCAACTCTGTACCGATGGCTACTAGTATCGTTGTGTTACATCATAAACACTTGAAGCTATATAGTCAAGCTATTCCCCACATTGTTATTGCGCGATCCATCAGAAAATTTTTTTTTGATCAGTCGATTTGTAGAACGAAAGAGCAGAGACGAGATTGCAGTATGTAGCTAGCGCGATGCCGAAATCTGTAATGCCATCAGGCGTCAAAAAGGACAAAATTTCTAAGGAGAAAAAGCACAAGGATCTGGCAGTGTTAGCAAAAACGCCACGACTGAATCGTATTTTTCCAGCAAAACTTTCTAGCACAGGGTTGGGGAACCTATATATTAACACGGGCCGCATGAATTGTGCATTATCGCTAGCGGGCCGCAAAATCCATTAATTCTATGATTTCTATCCTCTTAAAATTCTACCTTTAGGCAACCTAATGAGGAAGAGCGACTTCTCTTGGCTTACTGTCTGTAGATAGTAATTGTAAGTACCTGCTTATTATGAAGCTTCGTTTTGACCCGTTGCTGTATACTCTAACTTGGGTAACGAAAATTCTAATGCGGGCCGTTTCAAATGTTCATGACGGCCGCATTTGGCCCGCGGGCCGCAGGTTCTCCACCCCTGTTCTAGCAGCAATGTTGAAGCAGTGGCGTTATCCAGAGCACCTAAAAATGTAGGTGAATATCAAGACATAAGCTTGGAATCAACTTTCACACTAGGCCCGGTAGTGAGCAAAGAGCAGTCGACTCAGATAAAAATGTTTATGCCGATCCTTCCTTTGAGTCGGACGAAAGAACAATCTGTGACTCGGAACGTGCATCCACTTCAAATTTTCCGTTCAGCAATGAGAGGCGCAAGTTCGTTCGATTGCGTCGAACAGCCGTGGCAATCGACCGATCCGGCTTATTGGTTTCTTATCAGTCAAGTCCTGGTTTATTACTGGATGGAACGTGGATTGGAGCAATGTCAAAACAGAAGTCCGTCTGGAAACTACCCATACGGTCAAGACGTTATTGTCAGCCATCTGCTAATCAGCCAGAAGGCCATCACCGTTATTTGACAACAAAATGCTTTATTTTGTTGGACTAATGGAGAGATTCATCCTCGAAAATGGTTGCGGTATAGTCTTTCAAAAGGCTCTGCATATTATTATTAGGCCTACTGTTCACTGTTAAACGAGAACGGCGACAAGTTTTCTTATCCGGATGGATTTTCTTTCTGGAAAAAGGCGCTTAGTAAGATTGAAGCACATGAACAGAGTGAGGTCCACAGAATCTGCATTCTGGAAACTCGTGGCCGCGGTACCGGGGCAGGCTGTGTGGACAACGCTATGGATAGCCAGAGGCCGGAAAGCAATCGATACTGGTTACTGGTGTGATGTGTTGTATCTGTCGTCAGATTCCTCTGTGAGAGAGGTCTTGCTTTGCGAGGAAACGATGAAAAACTTGGTTCAAAGCAGAGCGGGAATTTCCTAGGAGGCATGGAAGTAATAGCTGAATTTGATCTCTTTTTGTCGCAACACATTAAAAATTCGGAAGCAGTGGAAAAGGCACGATAAATTATCTGTCCTCAACTACTGTCAATGAGTTGATACAGATAATAGCTGAAGAATTGATGAGCATTATTGTGCAAGAATTGTCCAGAAGCACCTATTACTCGATTTCGGTTGATTCTACACCTGATTTGTCTCCCACTGACCAACTTGCAGTGACGGTTAGGTATGTGTTGGATGGCGTCCCGACCGAAAGATTCCTCACTTCCTTATCAATTAAAAGTCACAAAGCTGCAGAACTTGAAAACTATTTGCTTGATTTCTTGGAGCCACAAGGTATTGATAGTATGAACTGTCGAGCAAACCTACGACAACGCAAGTAACATGGCAGGAAAATATTCAGGTATTGCAGGCTAGAATAAGCAAGAAAATCCTCATGCCATCTTTGTTCCATGTGCTGCACCCCCGCTTAACCTAATAGGAGGATATGCAGTTGATTGTTGCGTGGAAGCAATAAGCTTTTTGGATTTAGGGCAAGTCTGTATAATTTCTTTTCATCAGCAACTCACCGCTGGTCAATTTTGACAAAACATTTATTCAAAAAATGTTGGCAGTTAATTCACTGCCAGAAACCAGATGTTCTGCTCGTGCGGACGCGACAGCTGCTCTTTGTGAAGGTTACGAAGACATACGAAATGTGCTGGATGAAATTGCTGATGATACACACCAAATGGCATCGAGTCGACACGAAGCTGATTGCCTATCTGAAAAAATTGTCTTCCTGGAGACAGCATTTCTCAGCAAGTTCTGGAATAAGATATTGAATAGATTTAATGCAACCAGAAAAGCGCTGCAAAGTCCAACGATTAATCTTCACAATGCCACGGATCTCTTGACTTCTCTGGAGAGCGACTCCCTACGTGGCGAATCTGACAGTTTTCCAATAGAAGCTCGTGGCGCTTCCGGCAGTAGCGAATACAAAGCTAAGCGTGTCAGACACAAATCAAACGAAAAGAAAGAATATGACAGCATGTCTTGCAGAGAAAAAATTCGTATCGGCACGTATTTCCGTTCCATCGATTGCCTGGCTACGGGTCTTGTCCGCCGAATTACCGTCTAACAAAGATGTTTACCTATAAGTATAGCCGTTAAGCTCTGCAAAATTGAAGAAATATGCAAATTGTGATAAAAGCATGAAATTTTCTACAGTCAATCTACATACCATAAAGTTTATTTTCAGATGTTCAGCCATCTTGGATTTGACCCGTGACGACCTTGAGAGGTCAATGACCTTGGACGAACGAAACATACCATTTAGCGCTAAATGTCGCTAAATATCGTAACATCATCACCAATAAGCCGAACCAAAGTTGTTTTTATGTAGTTTTGTTACGTTTTAGTGTACTTCTAATGATTTGTTATTTTATGTGCCATCATGGGCATCGGAAGGGGAGGGCAGGAGGGCCTTGGCCCCCCTAGAAAAATTTTTGAAAAATCCCTAGGGCCCCGCACCTGGAAAAAATCCTTCCCACGCCCATGTGTGCCATGCTTTAAATCAGTGGCGAATATGGCACTCGGGCTCTTTGGTATTAGCCAGAGTCTTAGATTTCGCACAGTAATGAACGGGTATTTGCTTGCTATGTATTCTGCCAACACTGCCGTCAAGTAATTCTAGCCACTACAGGGCCCTTGAGATGAAAGAATGTGCTGGTGCGAGACCTGCTTTGGGCCCCCTTTATAAATCATAACTAGGGCAACCAAAAGTCAATAAAATCAAATTTCTTCTGCCGTTTTTAAAGTTTATGAAACGTCCACAAACCAAATTTCACACTGATACCATAAGCGATTCAAAAGTTATTAGGTCAAAAAAAGCCGAAATTTATCGTCAGGTTAAAATTGTCTTGCAGCATGGTTTTTTCTCTTTATCAATATTTTATTAAAGCTACAACAACAGATATTAATATGCTTTTGCAAGTTTAGTTGCAATTCTGACTAAAGGATTTGTTGCGACTTCTGACGTAATAATGTTGTCTTGGCCACCATTAGGCGATCGAATATGTAGGCTAGGTATGGCAGGCTAAGGCAAGCAACGAAGTCCTACAGTATTTGGTAAATGCAAAATCCATAATGCATATACAAATTTTAAAAGCAATCATGTGAAGTTTTACTTGATATTGAAGTATGACAATGCAGAACATTCTCAGTGACTTCAGGGTATTTATTGACACTGGATATTTTTCTGGTGCTTTTGGATTGATTTTCGTCTACGGTTTGTTAAACTCTAGTTTCATTGGGTCTTTCACACTTTTGATTTTTGTCTCAATGCAACAGAATATATATTTTTAACCTATCGGTTTGATTCCTAGTATATGCTTTGTATTCCGCATTTTTGTTGCAAACGTAGAAATTTATTAGGTCAAAATAAAGCCAAAATTTGTAAATTATAAAGTCAAAATTTTACGTTTTTAGGTCAACATTGGTTGCTCTAATCATAACTGATTAAGAACACATTACCTTTTTAATACTATGACAAGAAAATGATACGCTTTATTTAAAATTCTACATTATAAAATTTACCAATGTTATTAGTTACTTTTGAATTGTCGCCGGCTGATCTCAAAGAATCCACATAACACAGTTGCTTTGCAAATTTCACAACTATACATCGAACTCAACATTACTAGTAGGCTATGGCAATTCTCACTAGCAATGCAAAATTGATGATTCTATAAACCTAATACAGTAATGGAAGGACAAAAGTTTAGTTACTCGCATTGGCATGGATTCCACCAGTTTTTTACAGTATTCTGTGATTTACTGTTCCGATACCACCAGGCCCGTAATTATAGAGGGGACGCAGTGAGGGCGAACTCCCCCTAAAATTTGCTCTCCCCCTCTGCAAGAATGTGTTGGACATAGTTTAAAACTGATGGACATAGTTCAAAAAAATTGGGCTCCTCTCAGAAAACTCTTCACATCTCCTAGTCAGTGGCGCAGCCAGGAATTTGTTCTGGAGGGGTCAGTCACTGACGTCGTCAGGTTTCAAACTTCAGCTATTTTGCACGAAGATCATTTTGATGTCACTGGTCAATTTCTGGTCTATTACAACAGGATATGACGTCAAATATCTTCTACCTGTCGGCATCGACAAATTTTAACAAAGACAAGAACATGTTTGCTTTCGCAGTGGTCATTATCAAGCAGTTGCTAATTTTCAATTAACATTGAGAGTAGCGGAAAGCCAAGCGCCATGTAATGTTGTCCTCAAAAATATAATTGAGTATATGCCTATTGAATAAGTCAAAATTAACTAAAAGTATGCAAGTGGATTCATAGGAACAAACCAAACGATGCCAATAGCCAAATTTTGACTTTACAAGATGCCTGCGAGCACAATTAAAAGATAAAATTCAGTCTGCGTTTCTTTTTGAACAACTCGTCGATAATCATCTTAGGATCAATGTCATATCAAGATCATTGGTCAAAAAAGCCAATATATCAGACGGGTTTGCCCAGGCTCGTAACCAGCTTGGGACACCAGGGGTGGCGAAGAATTTTCTGAGAGGGGCCCACAATTTTCAAACTACGTCGAATAGTTTTCAACTACGCCCAACAGATTTTTCCAGGTGGTGCGAAAAGGTTTGTAGGGGAGGTTTCGCCCCACTTCCCTCCTGGTTACGTTCCTGTGTCTAATAGTTTTAAAGGATGTCCAACACATTTTTCCAGGGGAGCCGAGAAATTTTCTAGCTAGTTACGGGCCTGGTTTTGCCTCATAGTGGTGTGTGGATGGGCTAGCAACCGTTGAAGCGTTGAATATGAACGATCATTTGTTGCTGCTGTGACTGCTTGGCAACCTTGCAAATAAGTGCAATAGGGTGTGGCTGTTTGAGAAAAAGACACAATTGGCCAGTGTCTCTGTAAGGATTAACTCGAAGCTCAGAGTTTGGGTTACTGGCTCAGGGCCTATGGAAGAGGGGTCCAGCAGGTACATTGTTCCGGGGCCCGACAGCTACGGTAGGGTTACCATATCTGATGAGGCGCAATTCCTGACAGATTTATGTTAGTCACTGTAACCAATTTATGCGACGAAGACACTTTTATTGTGATATAAATTCTGGATGCATCCAAAGCACATTGCCACCGTCGCTTTCCCGTGAGAATAGGATAAATACAGTACAAAGCAAAAACAGCA
>JGI24021J15306_10003943_pt1 | contig 17024 bp, 6 predicted proteins | sample Ectturendosymbi1_FD_15306 | JGI IMG/M metagenome (IMG submission 15306) | reverse complement strand
TTTTTCTTTTCTCTTTACTGCGATGCATGTTAAAAACCTAGCGCTTTGCGTGTGGGAGTGAAGACGTTACACAATACAATACAACACAATGCTGACCGTAAAGGGATTTATGGAAACACAATGGTAAAAGAACTGACAAGCGCAAACAACGATTATCACTGTGCCACATAGGATTGGTGAAAGACAGTGGAGTTCATCTTGTCAACCAACACTAGCGTTTACCAACCAGGTTTTTCCGAACCCGATAACCGTTTCTTTTGGCTGTTTTCTTTTATAGTACCGGAAAGCCGTTCTTGTTCAACCTACAAACCCGGGTATTTTGAAAAATCTTGAATTGCTCTTGATTTTAAAAATTAGTAATTCTAATGACACCGAGTTGTGGAGTGGCGCGTGTGTCGACCGAATTAACACGTCTGAACTTTCAACTGTTATGAGGAGGTAGGAGTGCACGGGTTTTGCTCGCTGACCACTGGACGTTGGCCATTGGTCATTTATGATTTCGTCCAGTTGGCCTGCTTATTAAATGGACCGTGACGTCATGTAGCATTTAAAAGGTGTCTAATCGTATGGTCACTGGCGTGTATTCACGCATCTGTTTGACAAGTCCAATTCCATGGTCACGTCATAATCAAAGGCTAGCTTTATAGTAACTTTAATTTTTGCTGCCCTAATGAAATGTCATGTGAGCTAGTATGTACTAGGTAATCCATTTGCAAGCTGTTTTGTGTTAGTGCATTTAGAATAGCGATTCTTAACTGGAGGGGCAAGCCTCTCTAGTGGGGAGTCAATAAATTTCTAGGGGGGGCAAGCTCTTAGGCGCTTTACGAGTTAGACCTGGACAGTTTTTGAACAGCAAGTGTTCTATCCAATTTACTTATTTTAAATTCAGGAGGGCTACAAACAAATAACAATTATTTAGGGGAGGCGTAGTAAAAGAAAGGCTATGAACCACTGATTGAGAAGCAGTAATTCTTTGCAGAAGCGATTCGTTTATTTTTAGTTTGAAAAAATTCCTAAAAATATGTGGCTTATCTTTAGAAGCGAATTTAACTAAATCTTTAATCATATAAAAATGGCAGACATTAAGTTTCAAGACGTTAGTAATCAATAAAAGTCAGAAGTTTGGTGCCACTTCGTATACAACGAGGTTCAACAAACGCTAATGTGCGAATTGCGCTCCATTATATTAATAGGTCGTTCAAGCACCGATAGTTTGTTCAGCCAATCTAAGCACAGAACCCATGCTACCATGAGAGTGAAAACTGCAAACGTTTTCCGGTACAAGAAGATCAGTGGCGAAAATAGAGGTTTGAGCTAGGGGGGAAAATGTGGCTGAAAGGAGCCCTCTGGCCACTGTAGGAGGCCCACTAGCCAACACTAAGAACAAGTTGAGAAATGATCGTGAATTCGGATGTTGATAGCTATATTAAATCCTAAATCACCGGGAAAAAACTCCAAAAAAGCATCAATCTACTGAAAACCCAAAGCATACTAAAACCAAAATATAAGCTAAGTGGGGGCTAGGTTTTTACATTTAGCTTGCCAGGGGGCGATTCACCCCTCTGCCCCCAGTCAGTTACGCCACTGAGGAAGAGATCCGATCACGAATTGTGAAAAAAAAGTCGGCTACAAAAAAGAAGCACGATAAGACTCTGCTTGGTTTATTAATATTTCGATAATAAAATACGCATGGAACAGCATTTAGTACTTTCAAAATGATATTATGTTTTTATCGCGCAAAATCAGATTTATATCAAAATCCTAAAAAAAAACTTCTTTGTCTCACTTTTTTCTCAACCACCCGACCCCCGGGTTTGAAAATTTTGTTCCGAACTGGAAACACTAACCAAACCTATTTTTTAAACATTTTGACGAGTGTTAGAAAATAACAGCTGAAACAATAGGTACATTCAGAAAGACAAACAAGCACGCACGGAACACATTGAGAAAAATAACAGATGAATTAAGCTTGCCAATGTGCACGAGGAAGTAGATCTAATTTCATTGGGGAAATTCGGTATGGTCAAAAGCTATCAAATTTTGCAAGGAAGCAAATGTTCAAGCATAACTAATCTTCCTCGTCAGAGACTTCGTATGTGTCTGCAGCGTTGAAACTTTCTTCATCACAGCTCTCTCTGGATGCACCAGCAACACCACAACTTATGTGCGCATTGCATCCTGCCGTGATGTCTTCCTTCATCTTAATCACATGCTCCGGAAAAAAACACTTGTACCTCCTTGTAGATTTTCTTTCTCTTTTTCATACAGAACGAGATGTGCTGAAGAACATCTGCAACACAGCAGAGCAGTATATCAGAGTAGAAGTTATAGGCAAGAAACTCGTTTACTGACACACTTTGCTGGGAAACACTTTGTGTGATATTGCGTATGTTATGAATGTTGCATATTAGAATTTCACACAATGATTGGGTAATCACAAAAGTCGAAGGGGACATGTCATCCCTGTCCCTCATGAAAAGCGGTGCTTAAAACTTAGGGTTGATTTCCATTGGGGCACAGTACTGCTCGATTTCAGCATGCAAACGAAGAGAGACAGGCATTTTGCGTGTTACAGTATGATTGTTCTTGCGAGAAGTTGCATATCAACGAAATTATTGGTGCTAAAGTACCCCCGTGTTTGCCTTGAAATCAGTTTTTTAAAGATATTTGCTATTTGCTTGGGCGAAAATTGTCTCGCAGTCCCCACACCTCCTTCCCCAGCCAAGGCCAATTTTACCACCCCATTCAATAGTCCTTTTAACTAGTGGCGGAACCAGAGGGGGCAGTTTGGGGCAACAGACCCCCAAACGTTTGTGGCTCCCCGTTGAATGGCACCCACTCTGGTGCCCATCGAAGTAGAAACAGAGATTTATAAAATAGACAAAATTAAACAATGCTTCACATTTCGTTAAACGTCAGGATTTACGTCAGGGGCGTAACGAGGGGGGCAAGGGGGCACAATTCCCCGGGCGCCAAATCACTGTGGTGGGCGCCGAAAAGACCCAACAATGTCACAAGCACTTTCTTGAATACAGTACATTTGCTTCCGAAAGACCGTAGGTTCGAACATGGAGACGCCAAGCTTGTTTCTTTCCCCGGGCGCCATCAAACCTCGTTACGCCCCTGATTTACGTATCGGATTTTAAGCCAACATCTGTTATCTAATAGATCAACAATGCTATTGTTTCGTAATAGTTCCAGTTTTTTTCGCTGTTTCCTTGCCGCGTGAGAACTCCTGTTTTCCAACTTTCCCTTAGGTGCTAATCACAAATGCCCTCAATTTCGATTAACACAGTTCTTGTCTTGCCGCACTGGGCTACGCAAAATTAGTCTGCTTTTGTCACAAATTTTGTTTTTTAAATGCCTAATAACAGCCTTGAAATGAAAGGCAGTGGTGAATATAGGAATGCACTACGGAAAACCTTTAACTACGCAAGATTTTAGAAGCTTTCAAAACGAAAAAACAGTGTCAGTTCAGGACTGTTGTCAGTGCAGTCCGGTGTCCACAGCATGTCGGCATCGAAGTTTAGCAACATTAAGGTGAGTGGTAGAGTTTCTTCACGGAACTAAGCCCGTAACTGAAACATAATGCTGGGGGTAAAAAGCTATAGGCCAAGATCATGGGTCTCAAACTAAAATTGCTCCGAGGGCCAAATGGGACTCATAACGTAACCCAAGGGCCGCATTATGAGGCTGACGCAAGAATGGAGGTACATGAACCTTACTAGAAACAACTCTTACATCTTATTTCCTGCGAAAGGCGTCGTGAATTACAGGCGAATCATTTCTAGCCGTCTCTACGTTTGTTTAAACTGAACTTGTTCACTCGTTAGGCGAGCACTTCAAAACACTTGTAATAAACTAAATAACGCATATGTTAATTATTTTAGAATTCATAAAAACTATCGTGGGCCGCACAAATATGCCCTGGAGGCCCTGGCCTAGATGTACATTAGCCAACAACTTGCCGCTTTTTAGAAAAAGTCGATTGAGCGTGCTTTATTCGCTCAAAGAATAATGATCTAACAATGCAATTGTGCAACACCTCACTCCCTCAACATGGACATCGCAGAGTATTATCTGGTAGTATTGAATTACTACGTGGCAGCACCACGCGCCTCAACAGACCATGGTACTTGCGGGTACTTTGGCTTTGGGGGGCAAAATTTTAAATTCTAAAATATTTACGCCACTACGCCACGGTAAGGAAAACGAATAGGAAAGTTTAGCAGGATGATGATTCTGCTAAAGAAAACTGTCCAAACGTATCGGGCAGTTTTCTCTGACGTTTTTTGAATCTTGCCCGAATTTACCCCCCCCTCCCTCGTACGCCTATGGCTCTAACGCAGAAACTTTGGCAAAATACCGGCTATCTACACCTTCATGGAATGAGTAACGCGGTCATGACAATTTCTGCTCACCACTTCAATATTTGCCATCCAAAATTTGGTGAGATGATGGCGCATTTCGCCCCAATTTGGCTGCGCGCCTGGCAACAGTGACTGATGGCTATGTGGTTTTGATCTTTTTGTGGAAATTGCAAACCCGTAGACAATTCACGCCGGCCACGAAAAGACAAATTTGGCATGGTTAGAAAAATCTGCAACTGAGAGATAATTAGCTTACTGGTTCTTACATCATAGCGCTTAGGTCACATATTTTTTTAGCAGAAAAGCAATCTTCTGGTGAAAACTTTAACCTTTTACTGGTGACGTTGTGTTAGCGGAGGTTCGTGGGTTTAAATTGGTTGTAGGCTGGTTCTCATCTGTGTTTTCTGGCCTGGCTGGAGAAGCAGATCCATCGCCAGATCAACAGCATTGGGCAGTGGCTTTAAACTTGTTTGAGGGGCTTGTAATAGTGTACAATGAATTGGATAGTGGCTTTATCGAGGAGACTAGAGTTTGACTTTGGATGTATTGATTGTGAATTTGTGGGTTTCAGTCCGCCTGCTCCCACTTCAGTCGAACAGTGTTACAACTTTTTTACAACCTGATATAGCGGAATTGACGCTTTATTCTTCACATCAGCAATCCAGTGTCGAAACATGTGAAGTCAAACACTTGGTTTGAAATTCTACTTTTGCTAGTGGCGTTTAACTGTATTTTAGGGCAATACGTTTTTATGCCCCATCCCAATGCGAATTTATCACGCGATCATGAGACAGTTTTTCACGATAGCCAGCAGAGCTCCCAAAAATGGGAGAAATGTCGTAGAAAATGCCTTTGATTCATGTTTTGTGTTTGCATTGCTGCTTCAGCAATAAATAAGTTTTTCATGTGGGCCTACATGTTACAGCATAGGCTTCGTCTGGAAACGTGATCGTCATTTCGCTGTTTATTAGGCTCTTATCGTAGGAATTAAGTTGTGGAACCTGCTTCTTCTACTTCTAGGTAGGGCGGGAATACGTTTCAGACATTGTTTTTTCTGATTTACGGATAGTCAAAACAGTGTTAAACACTACCGCGTAGCATGCCTTGGCTTAGGGCAAGGGTCACCAACGTGGTGCCCACAGGCACCAGGTCGCCCGCAAGGACCAAGTAGGTCGCCCGTGGTCCTGTTCTAAAAATAACATTAGCCTGATCAATCTCTTCACATTAACGAATATCAATACTAAAATAATTTACGGTAAATTGAGCAATTTTTTTATTTCAGAAGTGTGTATCAAACTAGTAGCCCTTCGCATTAATCGGTACACAAGAAGTAGCTCACAGTTTTGAAAAGGTTGGTGACCCCTGGCTTAGGGTATAGCTGTCAAATACATTTCGTAGATGTGAAAGATTGTTTGGGACACCAGCAATGTTTTCAGTCATGTGTAGCTTGTTAAAAACAAGGCCCAATTTTGGGACCAACTTCAAACGTTTTCTAAGTTATGGATACTGTATGAAGAGCGCTTTCAAACTGTGGTGATTCCCTGAAGGATCGCATAGTTCGACCAACAAAAATAGGTACTCGCTTAGCTTACAAATAGTAACCACTTTTTTGTGATATTCAACGACTGTCGCAGACAGTGGCCTAGCCAGCCCAAAAACTTTTGGGGGGCCAAAATGTTCGATTTTAGGCGAATAACACTATTTTGTTGGAAAAAAACGCCTCTCAAAGCACAAAATCACCATATTTTCCAAAAATTTGCGGGGTGGGCATGGCCCCTTTGACCCCCCCTGGCTACGCCTATGCTCGCAGACAACCTAACTAAAACAAGTGAAGACCTTTTCGGTGCCCCCCTATTTGACTACCCACCCCAAACCCCTGGTCTGGATCCCCCAATGCTTTGAACAAAAAAGAGACATGTCATTCGACTGCAGATTAGCAAACGTTGCTGCTCGGATAGTTCAAGGTTTATATTGTCCTCCACTCAAAATTTGATGGAAAAACCTTGCATGGAATCACCGAAATATTCAAAGCTAGATTAATCCTTTTCCTCCTATCGTTCGATCCTTAGCAACGTCCCACTTTGCATGCAAACCTGTGAAAGTCTTCCATGCATTGAGACTACTGAGAATATCTTTGCCATGCAATTTCATACAAAAAAAGTACACACTGTGCCACGCTAAGTAAGCTGTGTTCGAATGGAAACAGCTTACCTCTCTTCGTTTGCATGCCGAAATTGTGCAGTACTGCGCCGTAGACGCGAAACACAAAAATGAAACTTACACTAGTGTAGTACACTTACTCTCAAAGTTTGAATAGATGGCATGATCTTTAAATGACGTTTTGTTCCGTTTTCTTGATTTTCTGGGACCCAACCAAGAAAGTTGACAGCGAATTGACGCTTGAAAAATAGACTTGCAAAACTGTGTACGGTTGAGCGAAGAGATCCTGCTTAGATGTGAGCCGCAATCGATCGATAATCCTGTTGCAATAACAGAGTAGGCTACTGCAAGTCAGCGTAGTTAGCATAAAATCAGCATTGCAGAAGTCCCTAGCTTACAATTATTGAAAGTACTCAATTCACCTTAACCTAACAGTTTGTTACATTATTCCGGTCATATGTTGTTACAAAAGAAAAAGCACGGAGCTTCATTTTGTACCTGTACGTTTGCAATGAGCTTTCCAATTCCTCTTCATTAGTGACGGGACGAAAATCTAGTGGCGACGTCTTCGTTACTCGCTGTTGTGACAGTAGTAAGATGTCCACTTTCCGAGATACCACCAGCAGCTCCGTTTGCATTGATTTGATGGCAGTGTACATGACATGTCGTAACCTCGGATTTATTGGAGCGTTTTCGCAGATTTCTGTGGTGTAGCCAAAGCGTGGTTGAGACGATTCACTGACTAGTTGCAAAGATCTTCGTGGTTGGGTCTCAGAGCTAACAAAAATTAAGCACTGTTAGTCAGCATACACAAAAAGTGGCTTTCCTTCAATTTTCCAGACAGTTCACACAATATACTGGCTTTCGGAGAACAAAACCAACACATACATTAAACAATCCTTTAACGCCCGCGCTGGCCACTGCAGTGGCCGGTATCAAAAATCAAGTGCAGCAGAATTCGCCTATAACGGCTTCGGCTATAACGAGAGTTCGCCTATTACGACGCTTTTTCGTCGATCCCGGCACAATTCCTTTCCTTTACGTGCATTTCAGTTTGGCTGTATCGTCATTTCGCCTATGGCTAGTGGCGTAGCAAGGGGGTCCTGGGGACTTCGGATGGCACCTCCTGGAGAGCGACAATTTGCTGATTAAAATTTAATTTTGGAAAGTAATTTGAAAAGCATTACCTCTTTATAATTTTTAAATAAATTTTTAAAAGTTCTAACTTTTTTACTTTTTGTGTTTAGAAGACCTTCACTGGTAGGCTAGCCTAAAAAATAGAAATGTGGTTGTGGCGTGAGCAAAGTTTACTGAAAATCTGGGTCAATTCCAATGTCTTAAAATGCCCCAGAGTTTGTGTTGAGTCAGGGATTATTTAAAATAAGCCTACTTACATGGGCAGCAATTGTCCCTCAGACCCTGCACCTTCCTCTCAAGCGAAAGGCATTTCCCCAAACCCCAGTAAAAGTCCTTTGAACAAAAGATTGAGATGACATTCGACCGCAGACTAGCAAATATTACTGGTCCGGCAGATCGAGGTTTGTACTGCCCCTCTACGCAAAATCTCATAAAAAGGCCCCGCATGAAATGACGGCAAATAGTCAAAGCATACTCAGTCCTTTTTCTCCTATAATTTGATCCTTACCAACGCCCCAACGGCACATCATTACATCACGTGACACCGAGACATTGGCAATGAACATTTCGTGGCACGTCGCGTGCTTTTTCAAATGTTCAGAGCGATATTTTCAATAAGTGCCACAAGCTGTAGCGTAGTCATTAGATGGGTTTATCTACATTTAATTTTGGCGGTTGAAGTGAATAACTCTGCAAAGGTAGGTTGCTCAGTTTCAATAGTGCTGCTGTTTTTGCACAGTAATATTCCGGTTAAGTTTGTACCCGTTTAAGTTAAGTTTGTGGCCCAATCAGTAACCAAAACAGAGAATCCGTGACCCACCGACTGCGCAATTTCTCCATAGCGGCAACTTTTGCACATGCACAGAGTAGAAAAAAGAAAAACATTTAGTAACACAACGTTCGCTACAACCAATGCGAAGGCCGAGCCAGTTTGTTGTTAAAGCTACGCCACGTCACCTAACCTCGCAGTATTCAAAAGAAAATATAATATAAAAAGAATTAGGTGAACCGCATGAAGGGTGTCGTGTGGAACTAACGGGTGTTACCTTTCAAGAGTAGAAAAATCCGCAGCTTGGAGTATTGCACTTTCGGTCCATTCAAGACTTGGTGGGCAGATATTTTCCCCCTCATCTAAGTATGGCATGTGCAGTGTATTGCAGGTCTCATCAGCAGAAATGTTATCCACAACTTTAATTTTGTAAGCCTTGGCTTTACAACCCTGGTATGATCCTAAAACATAAAGTATGTCGTAACAGAATCGAATAATACTTGAAAGACAACAAGCAGTGCTTTCACAACTGCTAAACCATAGACAAGATATTATGATGAAAGATGGCATACCTGAGTGGCATAAGATTGTGCACTGGTAAACTTTCCATTTGCTGTTGGACCGTGCTTCATCTTTAGCCATAAAGGGGACACCTCTTCAAGCTGGGGGCTGTCGACACTTCCTATCTGATATCATCCATTACTTGCAAACAATGTATGACGATTTGACATCAAATTCAACGCAGACAAAGTCCTTCATTGTATTTGTAATAAAATAATGTTAAACTCCTAACACATTCCGAAAAACAAAAGCTGTCATGTGCACACAATACACAATTTAACTAGCAATAACTGTATATGGCTGAACTACTGTATTATATTCCCGCGACATCTGTATTTCTTCAAAAACTTGACTGTCACTAAACGCCACCTCCGACCACCGCGTTACTTTGTTTTTAGCAACACTGCAATATTTTTGCACTCTAGATTTGGCCCTCACAAAACTAAAGGTATTGTTAGCAAGCCTGCTTCAAATTCAAACGCGACACGCGAAACTATTGCGCAAGGGTTGGTTGTTCTGTCAAGAGAAATCCCAGACATTGCGTCGCCCGCGATTGAAGTGCCGCGCCGCGGTTTCTCGAGGAGCGACGCGCTCGCTCGTTGCTGGAGTTTCGCTTAGGTTGCCTGGGCATTTGCGGTGTGCGACTACGGAATTTGGACCAGCTACAAGCCGATTTGACCGATTGCTTCCAACTTTCGGTCATTATTGAACATTCAAAGTTTCGTATTGCGACATTCTAAATTGCGGTAACACATTCGAATGTTACTAAGTTAGTAACTAGGGATAGAAAACGCAAAAACTGGGCAAAAAATTCTCTGATCATCTATATAAATGTGCATGAATTTCAATGACAGAATCGTATGGTCAATAAAATCTTCAGATAGCACAGCAAAAACTTATCCAAAGTTGCAGCTTGTTTTCTAAAACAAGAGTGTGTCATAGCCTTTTTTCAATCCCGAAAGCAGCGGAATTTTTGGTCGGAAGCGGCCAAATTTTAAAGCTCTTATTTAGAAAGAGCTAAACTTATCAAAAATTTACCTCGTCAAGCTCAAATTCACTTAAAAATACTTCATGAATATTCACGGTGCTTCCACCAAGAGCGAAAAGCTTCAGAGTAAGTCGCTTACGCTGTGACAAAAAACAGCAATTACTTTCCTTTTTCATAAACAACTGAATAAAGATACTTGAAAGAAACCAGTTACAAACTTTAGCATCATCATTCAAACTTGGAACACGCCACAAGCAGAACTTGCAGTTTGGTGTGAGGTGTCACAGTGCATTCAAACACAAATTAATATTTTGGTCGATTTTAAATGAAGATTTAATTTGAAAGTTGTTTGCCATTTTGGACAAAACCATCAGGACAAAACCGTGTTTGATTCACGAGCAAGCTTTGTAGTTGGGTCACATTAGGGAAGTCGATTAGAGGATAAGCCCGTTCGACGCTCATGACTCATGTTAAACTTCTGCTATTCATCGTTAAAAACGATATATCGATCTAAGCAAATGTTTCTGGAGCCAAATAATGTCATAGGTATATGGTCAGTGGCGTAGCAAAGTTAAGCGCCGCCCGGGGCCGACCATAAAAGTGCCGCCCTTTCCACCCCTCAAATTTGCTTACAAAAATTTTGAATGGAAGTTCGTGTTTCGTGCTAATTCAAAGATATAAGGATTAATAAAGCATCTTCAAAATCGCAGTCAAACATTAACAAACTGAAATGCGTCTTGTTTTTGATTGTCGATTATGATTCTTGCTTTTTCTGCTTATCGCCACCTTTCTCATTATTAGTTTTCTATTTTTTGCTTTCTTTGCATAGGCATATACGAACTTCAGAAGTTTCGTCAAACTTTTCCTCCCTGTTGGTTTTTAAATCTCCGGTAAGCTCACCGCATGACATTTTAATACTTTACTCATTCCAGGGGATCAAACGGAAAAATTAAGGGATGTGATGGTAGCATATCTACCTTACAAATGTAAGCAATTATGTATGTTAAAATTCCTTGTAGTATCCCTGTCTTTAACTAAAAATAGTATATATACTGCGTATAGCAGCTTATATAATCAATCTGATAATATGATCTCAGTGATGTAAAGAACGTTTCATTGTTCACTTCACGTTTCAGTATAGTGGTTTAATCCTCTTAGAATATGTAGAAGATTTCAAACGTTAACTCTGTGGGCACATGCGCGGTCGAGCCCTTTAAAGGTGCAGGGACCCATTTTGAAAAAATATTTTAAACAGGTTTAAAACAAGCTATGGTTGAGAAGCGCTTGTTTGCAGTCTTCACCGCGACTTGCGCACTTGTTCTAGCTGTTGTGTTGGACCTTTTCCTATTACACGTGCTTATTGTTATCAGGTCCGGATTAAGCGGGGCAACGGGGGCAATTGCCCCTGCCCCCCCGCTGCAAGCGGGCCCCCGTGATGAAATATATTTGTTTCAAATAAAATACTCGTATGAAAAATTGTGATTAGCGTTACAAGAATACAACTCTCTGTTATATTCCTATGTTGCTTTAAGTATCTGGGCCCCCAACCAGTGGCGTAACTAGAGGTTTGAGCCGGGGGCAAAACATACCTTAAGTTTTTTCCTAACAATCGTTCTTTTGGCGTGGGTATGACTTTCTACTCGTGCATCACGCCTATTGCACAAGAGTAACGAAAACGTTACTATTTGCGTGCTAAAACTAGTGGTTGCTGACTATGACTACTGTTTAGTATCAGTCAACGTTATCACTGGGGTCTCGTTAACATCAGATTGCAGTCTTTTCCAACATCAGATAACATCAGATTTTTACGTTACAGTTTTATATAAGCTAAATGCTTCTACTAATAAACCTAACAAAGCGCGATTACCTTCGTTGAATCCGAAATAGAGCGAAATATCGCAATTGAACGGAGAAATCGTTTATAATTCACGTAAAATGTTAGTCTCAACGCAGCGAACAGAGCTTCTTTAGTTTCAAACGATAACCAAACACACATTTGGGTAAGAAATTGATGAAAGGAGCTTAAAAATCATCAATCTGACTTATTTTCGTCCTAAAATGAGAGGAAATGTGGAAAACAAAAACAGCAACCCAGTCAGCATCAGATTTGTCGACAATACATCAGATATCAGAATTGTATCTGAGAACATCATGTCTGATGTCATGTTAATATATCAGAAGTGGCAACACTGGTATCGCTTTCAATGGTGCCAAACTTCTGGTGCAGTCTCGAGATAGCCGCAGCCAAACTGCACCTTTGTTTCGTCATAAAGGCTAACCTGTGGTGGAAACGAACATTTCTTCCGATGGCAACTACCGTTGTGTTATATCATAAATATATGAAGCTATTCACGGCATTGACACAATACACCGCAGGTTATTGCGTGGCCGTGGTCCATCAGAAAAGGTAGCTAGCGAGATACCGAAATCTCTAATGCCATTAGGGAGCTATGAAAAGCGCAAAGCTTCTAAGAAGAAACAGCGCAAGCATCTGGCAGTATTAGCTACAAGCCGCGTCTGAATCGCGTTTTCTAGCAAAACTTTCAAGCAGCAACATTAAAGTAGTGGCGTTAACCAGAGTACCTGAAACTCACATTCAGCCTGGCTGGCCATATTGTCATGTTCCTTTTCCGGTGTGTTTGTTTGTAATCTCTGGTTTCTGCTTATTGTTCGGGTGAACGTTGTTTCTCGCCGAATCACTCTCTAACCTGTGAAATATTTTTTCTTAGCAAAAATACACTCTAGTATTCACTTCTCGCAGCTAACTGTATGGGAATTTGAGTAAGAACATTCTCGGCTACCGGATAAAACAAACAGGAACCTTGCGAATCAGCGAAAACATACTTTTGTAAGAGATGACGTCATGAATTACGTCATAGGGGCCCTCAAGTAAAAATTGCCCCGGGCCCCCCCACCCTTTAATCCGGCGCTGACTGTTATGCCTTGCCTTTGTTCGTTACCAAAAAAATCATCGCCAGGTCTTTAATTGGGAGACTAGGTTTGTGGAGGGGGGACTAACATTCTAAAATATTACAAAAAATCCATTGATTTATAGTGCTTCATATTTCAATTTTGGGGAACTTGTAACTATTTTGGGGGTCTAAGCCCACCAAAGCACCAGTGGCGACGGGACTGGTTACCATCAGACATCTATTTCGAAACCTGTATTACCAAACCATGCCAGCTGGGACATAGGCCTTTTGGATGCTCAGCAGTGATTACAACGTCTTACGTTCGACGGTTATTGCGATGAATAACTTTATTCAGTGTAGCAATTGCCAAGCTGTACAACCATTTCGATTAACGCTCTTTTTTATACAAGCGTTAACCACAATCATATCTAAACATATCGTTTACCCTTGCGTTAGGTTTTAAGAGCAAGGTTATTGCCTCAACTTCATCAAAATGAGAGCTACACCTCTTTTAAACTTTTCGTGTTGAAATAACTTTTTCCATGACTGCCAGTGTTTAAAGTGTACCGTTGAACAAAGGCGATTTCACGGAAACCACGTTGCCTATCGTCTGGCTCTTATTCACTCTTCTTGCAGTTGAAACCTACAATCTGAGCTCAAAGTTTCCCACGAAAATACACCAACTGCGCTACCCCGCTTCAAGAACGTCATTTTCCGGCGCCATTGCGTCATGCAGAAACACAGCAGTTGTATTGAAACTGAGAAGTTATCTTTGCAAAGTTCTTCACGTCAACGGGCAAAACTTAATGTTGATAGACCCACCTAATGACTGGGCTACAGCTTGTTGCAGTTGTTGAAAATACTCCACTGAACATTAAAAGTAGCATGAGATGTGCCAAGAAATTTATTTTTTATTTTGGCGACAGCAACTAGCGACATGCCAACGCCTGAAATATGCTTCTTACCGGGGCAGTTTAGGCTAACGATCTTGCCCAAGGAGCAACACGGCGAGTCACTCACTGTCTGCGAATTGAACCTTTCAATTGAGAGGCGGACACTCTACCACTGGACTATCGCCGCCGCAGCGAAATCTTCGTCGCCAATGCCTAGGTGTCAGGAGATGTTTTGATGTGCAGTTGGGCATTACTGAGAAACCAAAGATACGAGAAAAAGGATTAAGCTAGCCTTGACTATTTACCGTGATACCATGCAAGTTTTTCATCAGATTTTGAGAGGAGGGGCAATATAAACCGAAAAAACTGGAGCCCTAACGTTTTTAGTCTGCGGTCGAATGTCATCTCTTTCCTTTGTGCAAAGGACTTTTGACTGAGATGGCTTTGTCTGGCGAGGAAGGCGTAGGGACTGGAGCACAATTGGCCCCCAAGTAAGCATGCCCGTAAATAGGGGGCGCAGGAAAATTTTTCGCCCCCTTAGAGAAATGTTTTGGACGTAGTTTAAAACTATTGCACATAGTTTAAAAAATTTGGGCTCCTCTCAGAAAACTCCTCGCCCCCAAACATTTTATCAAGCCACTCACTCCAAAGCCACATGTGTTCTTTTAGGCTAGCGTATCCAGTCTGGAGCTTCTAAACATGAAATTTGAAAAGCGGTAGCACATTTATAAATGTATTTAAAATAATAACGAAAAACTAGAACTTTTAAACTCCTTTCAAAAATTAGTTTTTGGTCAGCGAAGTGACGCCATCCTTAAACTGCCGCCGCGTCCCCCATTGCTACGCCACTGGGTATGGTTTATCAGTAATAATCCTGAACTGTTTCCTGGTAAAATGAAAGGCGATTCGGCAAAATGTGTGAAGGTATTTACCGTATTCTTCGGACCACAAGGCGCACTGAAAATCCTTCAATTTTCTCAAAAATCGAAAGTGCGCCTTATGTATGAATCTGGTTGTGCTTTCTCATCTAGAATCAATTTTATGTGGTAAACGGTGCTATTTATTTAATTGATAGTTGTGATTTTTTTGCAAACAGACCACCGTGTTATGTAATAAACCAACAACAATTGCAAAGAGGAGCATCCGAGTGTAGCTAGCACACGCCACACACCACAGACCTCATTACTCCGCGGGGCTCCTGACTACATTGGCGCACACCGAATCAAACACGCGCACAACTTTTATTTTATTCTATTCGTGTCTAGCGGATTAGGCATGTGTAACAGATTAAACTCCTCGTATGTAATGACAGATTAAACTCCCGCTGGCGACTCCGGCACTCGTGAGTTGTTGGGAAAGAGTTGAATACAGGTTGACTTATCTAAGTTCTGCTTCATTGAATGCGCCTTATAGTCCGGTGCGCCTCGTGTATGAAAAAAGAACAGCTAGCATTCAATTTTTGATACTGCGCCTTATAATCCGGTGCGCCTTATGATCCCGAAAATACGGTACAGCGAGGTTCAAGGGCCCACCTTCCAAAATGCTGGATATTGGATTTTGCAGGTAAACTTATCCAAAAAGGCGAAAACATCCCTCATTGTGACGTTACCCCCAGAAAACCGCAAACCCAAAACGAAACATTTTTAAAATCTGAACTTGAAGACCTACTGAATCTGTAGAGGGTTTGAACAGCTCTCTAGCTCAATCGGCTGGCGAGAAATGGTGCTACAAAGTTTTACAAAAAAATTGGCGCACTCGGTAGTTACACTCTATGTAAAGGTGGATGCTAGCAGTTTTTGAATAAAAAGAGGAATGTAAAAATGAGATATTTCTGCTCTATCAATGAAGCCGTTTTTGAATACCTTTGTTCAGCTATCTTCCTCTTTCATGCGCGGATACGTTCTCCTACAGACAACTTATCTACACAGGTCATTCTAACATTCACATGTAACGTTTTCAGTGGGTAAGCCACGAAAGAGTCTGGGAAATTGTGGTAGATGGCGCCAGGGGCAAGAAACAAGTTTGGCGCCCCAAGCTCGTACCTAACGTCTTTCGAGAGCAAATGTGCTGTATTGAAGAAAGTACAACAATACGACATTTTTGGGACGTTACGGCGCTCAACAGTTTCCAGTTATGCGGCGTCCGGGGCATTTCGCGCTCCTTTCCCCCCGCGGTACGCGCCTGTACATGAGCACTTCTCTTGTGTCACGATTAAGCAAACATGGCAGTCCGACGCAAGTGTAGCAGGCCAGCCGCGCTGCTACGTTTTTTCACCATCGGGGATGTTATCCTTTTGCGCGCTGCATCTAGCAGCCAGCCGCGCTGCTGCACAAGGCTGATGAAAATTTCTCACCACTTTAGCCTCGTTTACAGATTTGTAGATGCAATAACACAAAACTTCATTTGCAGGAGGCTTCCCTAGAGCAGTAAATCGACAGCTGCACGATAACAGAAACCCATGGTCCGCACGCCAGCAGCATAAGCTCCTACGTAACGAAACGAGGTCAGAACAGGTTGCGCACGCACACAAACACAATTAAATGAGGCAGACTTTTTCCTTGCACGGAACGCGCTGTTTGACGAAACAGCCACTTAACAAGAAACTCAGCCTGTTCAGAAAAAAAAACATAAAATGCACGAAAATGCGAACTACTTAAATACATCCGCTATGCACATGGACGTGATTTTGTAATCAATGGAAAAGCCCTACTTATGTAATTGTTTCAAACATAACTATGTCAAGATGGTTACTAACGTTGGTTTTCTTCCCCTATTTCGCAGGGGATGTCCCCCGAGTNGCAACGTAGTTTTCGTGGTTTCCTTANGTCGTTTTCATAATGTTGGATGTGCTCATCTGCTTGCACCGCGTATTCAAATGAGATTATACGCGATTATAGTAAGGTGAGACTTCTTCTACGAGACATCATACTGGTCTAACGTGCACAGGATCACGTTAACCGAGGGAATCTCGACAGCGTTTCCGAAAAGATTTTAGTTATATATTCTTAAGCCAAACTCCTGTTTGCTGTAAGTATGTCGCTCACCAAAACCTTTATCATCAGTACCACAATTTTTAGTTTGACTGCTTTATGACCGGTTTTCAGTAAAATGAGTTTGCAAGTGTCTTTTTAGCACTTTTTAAATGGTTTTATGTTTTCTTTCGCTTTGTATTGACTAATACCAACTCTTTCAGTGCAATGCTTTGCGTAAAATATTTATTTTCCAAAAAAATTG
>JGI24021J15306_10003941_pt1 | contig 17030 bp, 13 predicted proteins | sample Ectturendosymbi1_FD_15306 | JGI IMG/M metagenome (IMG submission 15306) | reverse complement strand
AGCCAAGGAGCATGTACTCTAGGACTCTTCTTGACATATTATTTCTGATTTGAGGACAAACAGTTGCAGATTATAAAATGTTATCTTTTCACCTTTCAATAGATGTAATCATCATTGTGGTATCATTTAAAATCCTGGATTTGTGCCCAATCGCTTTGTTTCAACAATTGTGAAACACCCTGTATATAAATTCATGTTCCTGATGACCAAAGACTTTTTTTGCAGAAAAAACACTTGCCGCCTGCCATTGCGCCAATTGAAAAGTGTATCAAATATTGTGACCACAGCTTGAATGCGGTGAGCTTTCTGTAACATCTATGAAAAATACATTTTTAGCTGCCTTTCAGACAGCTGCTTTTCCGTTAGACTGCACGGCTGTCAGCTGAAGAGCTTCCTATGCATTTTGCTTGCACTCTGAGTGTAGTAGGCTTAATCTAGTGTTGCAGCATTTGGAAACCCATAGACCCTTACTGGTAATGAACACAATTGTTACAAAACATCCAGGTTGTTTTGAATCGGATCCGTAGAATTCATGCTGTTGTTTTAATACGGCATTGCTAGACATTTAGATCTGCGTTTTAATTTTGCAGCATTTGCTTGTGCATAGAGCGTTAGGCAAGACACATCTTTGTTGGGATTGTTGTGATTCAGGTGTTGATTTTTCAAAAAATCTCCTTGAAATGTGTGAACGCAATTACAAATTGCAAGTTTTTTCTTGTTTTGACTACGAAATTGTCTTTTTGTTGCAATGTTTTACTGTGCTGAAAAAAACTTGCAAAAACATTTTAACCGTCCACAAGAAACGTAAGCTTACACACGTATGAAATCTTTTATCTGTTTGCGATTACGCCAGTAGCATAGATGACTGACTCACGCTGATCGCGCAAGTATTTGTGTGATAACTTTCCAGTACCTTATCCTTTGATTAAAAAATAACTTCTACGATCTACAGTGCGAGGAAAAGGGTTCGGGGAACATCTGATCGACGTCACTATAATAAGGTCACGTGAACAATTCTAATGCAAGTAATTGGGCGACTTTTGACTTTTCCACAAAGAAATTGAACACCTTTTGCTTTTCCATTAAAATCAACTTCAAAAGTTTATTTTGCTTGTATACATCAGATCTTCGCTGCAAATTGGTTTCTTTTTACAAAGTTAGAAAAAGAAGGCAAACTTTGACTTGTGTTGTTATTTACATTTGTTTCTGTTTTTAGTCCTGTCAACATTCTTTTCTTTGGCTGCGTTGACATCAGTGGATATGCAATGTTTCCTAAAAGACTTTGAATAGCGGTGAAAAGCCCAAGAATTTTTCAGTGCAAAGTTATTTTGTCAACCTTTCAAGTAAAAACTCTGTGTTCGATTGTGACGCAGGGTCACAATTTGTAATGATTTATTGGATTTTGTTATGATTTTATTCCTAAAAGTAATTCATGCATGCAAACCAATCCGTGCAGCATTAACACTGAGATGCTGTTTCTGATGGCTTAAACTGGTACGGACGCAACCAATGCTTAGTGACAACAGCACATTGCGCTTGACGAATGACCTGTGAAGTAAAAATTTCCGGCGAGTCTACGTGCATTGCAGGTTTGCATAGCCTAAAAAACGCTTCCTGTGTATCATACGGTATCTTCTAAGAACGTCGACGCCGAGTAAGGAACCCTCTGCAGTTCGTCGGTCTTCGAAGCGCCGTGGTTTTATTCTGGCATCAATTCGATTTTTCAACTGTGAAGTGATCAAAACAGAAAATTCTGACCGGTGGTAGCATTTCGTGAAGCCACTAGGCCTTGCGCTGTTTGCATTATGATGATCATTGGCTTATTTGTTGCAGCAAATGTACAGTATATGACTCATAATAAGAAAAATAAAGCACGACGTAAGAAATCGTACTTAGTCGTCAAGATGACAATTTCAATTTGTTTGAATAAAAAGTTCCTTAGAGTGAAGTCGACGACAAAACAAGAAAACAATCGAACTTTGAAAAGAACAGTTTTTATCTTTTATGTGTTCACGCCCTAGCCCCAGGAGTCTACAACAGTTACAACATTTCCGAGTCTTTGAATACATTGACAGTCTATCTATTTACTCTGATATATCCTACCACCCGCAAAAAGCACCAAGTATTTTTGGAAAGCGTGTCTACGATAACCTCGTATTGCAGCAAAGACTTCTCTTAGAAAGAGTTTAAGAATCCAAAGGACATGAACTTTTTATACAGATATGAAATTGTTTAATTGCTAAAGCTGCGAGGAACGTTAGACTGCAGCCGGATATGACGTTTTGCTATAGAACACAAGGCGGAAGATTTAGCAAAGAACGTTTCATTCGTCACATCCTGCTGAAATGTGATCGTCCATCGATTACGTGATTGCGCACAAGCGCTATTATGACTGATTATGATTAACAAGTATAAAACCCACTTCCGATTGCTCTAATCATTGCAGATGAGGTTTTAATGTTGAGCGGTAGTGGTAACTCTTTTTTGATGCTGCGATAACAACAATATTAATAAAATGATTGATTTAACCGGTTTTCCAGTGGCAATTTTGTTTGTCTTTCTGGTGTGCTTGTGGTGGAGAAAGAAACGGCATCCGCTATTCCCGCCTGGATACACTGGAATTCCCATCTTTGGAGTGGCCCCTTACATTACGGAGGAACCATGCAAGGTATTCAAGAAATGGAGTCTTGAGAAGTTCGGTCCCATCATGTCAGCGAGAATCATCTACCGGGATGTTGTGATTCTTAACACATTTGAAGTCGTGCATCAGGTTTGTTTTCTACGTCGAAAGTGTGCTACAAGAAAAACAAGAATTGTTCTTATAAGTACTTCTGTTAGTGGCTGAGCTTGATATCTCTGTTGCTTGAAGTTTCAATGAATAGTTCTCATGTAACGTTCAAGAGCTACACGCAATGGCATGTGAATAGAGGTTTCCGTTGGGCGTTGCAATCACGCTGGTCCGTTGTATGTTGAGAGCTTCAAATCTAATTATTGCTTTACTAACGTTGTGATTTCCTATCTTTACTTTATCTTTCCGAATTTGCCACTGATGAAAGAAAAATGATGGATCGATGTTTGTTGACGTTTTGAAAAATTTGGTCCTAAAAGCATACATACTTTCTGATACACTAGGGGTTTCCAAACTACGGCCCGATAAGACATTTCATCCGGCCGCACAGGAAAAAATACATTTACGAAGCATTTGTTGATTTGGTAGAATGTAACGTATCCCAAAGCAATCACATTACGTAAGACGTCCGGCCCTCGAACTGCTGCGCAGTAGCCTGTGGCCCTCGGGCAAAAACGTTTAGAGGCCCCTGTGATACACAATTAGAAGTTCATTTCCCTATGAGTGAGTCATTGTTTTTTGTTGACGCACCGTGGTATCGGGTTTGGTTTTCATTTGAGGATGTTATCCCCCAAAGTAGGGACGAACTTGAAGCACCATAGCCTCAGTATATTGTTTGTGTCCTTTGTTTCAGTTGCTCGTAACCTTTCTCTGTAGATGTGATTGCGAACAATTGCTCCGTGTACGTTAAGAATAATGTCATTCTTTGGGGTACCAGCAATTAAGATCTTCGCTAAGGAAATTGTCGAGTGTAACCCCAAGCAAAACTTAGTACCTCCCTTTCCAACTCATACTCGCCTTGTTTTAATCGGCATTAGGTCTTAAAACTCTTTGAAAAAGGCATGTTTCTGTGCTTTTTCTTAAGTTACAGTGAAAAAGGTTCATTTCAATATAAAATGCAGCATCGCTGGGCCTGTGGATGTTCTCTCTAGCCCGGGGGAAGGCAAACTTCTACTAGTCCAGTCTGACCTATCGCACTCCTAGTGCGTTTGGCCTAATCGCACTTGCTACGGAACCAGAACAAGGCCAATGCCTCCTTTGCCATTCTGTCATTCCTGTTGCGTTTATTCTGTTACACTTACAGTTCATTATTTGTGCAATCCCGAGATTCTGTTGCTTTCCAAACCTTACAATGTTACTTTATGTCTCAATCACGTCATCTGTGCATATTAGAATGACTCAGAAAGACAGTTGCGGATACTGTGCGCGGGCGTTCGTGGGTAGGCTTGTGTTGCGTAATCATTAGTGATGCTGGTGTTCTGCCACCTTCCACTATGAGCAGGAGCGTAACGAGGAGGGAGCAAGGGGGGCACAATTCCCTGGGAGCTGAATCAATATGGGGGCGCCGAAAAGTCCCAACAACGTCACAAGTACTTTCTTCAACACAGTACGTTTGGTTCCGAAATACCTCAGATTCGTGCATGGAGTGGTCAAACTTGCTTCTTGCCTCGGGCGCCATCAACCTCGTTACCCCTTGGCTGTGGGGCAGAGATGACCACGGAGCAGATGTACAGGAGTGGACTCCTGTGGAGCTTGCATTTTACGCCAAAGCAGGAGTCGGACTCAAAGTTTTAAGTTCTACTCGGAGCACCAGCCCGGTCCGGAGTCAATACTAAGATTTGTCAAGCACCCAATAAAACTCTTTCAAGAGACTTAAAATTTCAGCCGTGATGTTTGTTGTGGTCAGACAGAATGGAATACATTGAAACGTGTTTTCTCACCAACCTTAATGTAGTCATATATCACTATATTGTGGCACTAGGTGGAGCAAGGTGCATATAATGATGGTGCTCTGATATGTTAGTCTGCTCTTTAGTTGGCTATGGCAATAGGTTATGAACATTTTCATCTCCGTCGAACTGTCTTGTTATAGCCGGTTGTTTAACACACGTTATATTGCTGGTGAAGTATACAGTGAACACTGTCACACTCTGCATGGCTTGCTTTAGCGTTTCTTTATTTAGTAATACAGATTAATTATATCGGTATCATTATCAGTGAAAAGTATCAAAATTTATACTGTGGTCATCACATGGATTGGATCTACGACGGTTGTTGCCAGGGATAACGGAAAGCAGGTGCATGACGCGGGCGTTTCCCCCTCTTCCCTTTCATAGCGTGGGCTGAGGTGCATTTTAATGAAATTATCATAGTAATTTCATGGCTCATCAAGATCTAATTGAAACAAATTTATTGCAGCTATTCGCGCACCCAGAAAATTCAGAATGGTTTTCTATAATTTCTGGTAATATTTTTGAGGTCAACATTGTTGCTGAACGAAAACAAGCATAATTGGTAACGCTTTTTTATAGGTTTCCGTGGCCCTTAGCTCGTTTCCTTCCCCCTGCCGTTGTTCCGGCGTCCCTGCGTGATTGTTGCTGCTATAATTACCGTTTACGGTCGTGCGTCTAGCTAGACTGTGAACCTTAAACATTTCTTTAATCGTATTATTATCCATTTTTCATTTTTTCGGTTTTTGGATCACCGGTGGTCCACCTGGACCTTGTTGAGAATCACTATTATAAGGCCAAACGTGGTTTTCAGGAAATAAGTTGCAGATTAGAAATTGGATCAATTGATGACATAACAATGGTCATTATGCGTCGTTAAATATTTCCATTCTCTAGGTGTTGGATGTTAAAGTGGGTAATTTCAGCAGTCAGGAAAGATAGTTGTGAAAGTGTACATGGAGTCATTTTGAGTGTTTAAATTGCGGAATGTGGTAACATAAGAAAATTAGGCCAAAATTAGACCAATTTTTCAAAAATTGCTGAAAGGTCAAAAAATTTTTGCGGCCATATCACTTCTGAAAACGCCCAAAATTTCATAATTTTGCCGCAAAAACGCCAAGTTCCCAACCCTGTTTTTTCCTGTATTTTTTTCAAACTGTTCATCTCAATTTATATTTCAAACTGTAGAAAAAAATATTTTTCCAGTTTTGGTTATTTAATTATCAGCATATGATGGTTTAGCCAGAGTTTTGCAGTTTTTAAAATGTTAAGAAGCACTATTTACTGTCACGTACATGTTTTCAGGCTTTCGTTAAACAAAGTGCTCAGTTTTCTGGTCGAGCTTACAACCCCACATTGTCTCAACATGGAGGAAATAATGGCCTTGGTCTCAAAGATTATGATCCAGCGTTCAAGACGCAAAAGCACTTCGCTTTGAAAACTCTTCGCGGGTGATTGTTTGTTTTAGTCTGACACGAAACGCTTTTTTGAGAATCTCAGTTTTTTAAAAGTTACTATTTTGGAGTGAATCTCTTTCGTTTTCGTACTGTATTCCATAACCTTCACATACAAAACTATCACTAAAGCCCAGCATAGGTTCAGTGCTATTTCGCTGGTGCAAGGGGAAATTTTACATACGATTTTGGTACCGACATAGTCCAAATATTAAAAGCAGAGGAGACCGTACGCAAACCCCTTGAAATACCTGAACGACTTTAATTCCGGAGAACCAGGATTTTTGTCTTAAAGTTTTGCATCCGTCAAACAAAAAAGTCTTTGTATTATTCTAGAATGGGTCTTTTGCTCTTTATGACTAATTAGACAAAGTCTATTCAATTTAAATGAAGGTCGTTAACGTTCTGATAATTAGAAATTAAAAAATAAATAATTCGTTAACGTTCTAATACGGCGGACGAATGGAAATCTAAAAGTTTCTTCAGAATCTCCTTGAAATGATAACGCTTTGTGCTGAACATTTCTGAATTGTTGTTTTGAATTTTGTATATATGCTTGAATTTTCAACTTTTACTTATAGGTTTGGCTTTGGGCGCAAAGGTATGGAAGACATCATCAAGACCGAAGCTGGATGCCTTATTACCTTTTTCGAAAAACATTGTGATACACAAACGTTCAGCACAAAGGTAAACTATATGGTGAAAAAACTGCGTCACTCTAACACAAAGCTGAAGTTTTGTTTCGTTTTGTGCTTCATGTCAATTAACGATATTTCACAGTATCATTGAAGTGAATTTTGAACCCAAACTGACTTTTTTTCTATACTTATGTTTTTGTTTTTCCACGTTTTTCTATGCTCATGTTCGAAACTTCATTGTTTTGGATTAGTGCGTACAAAAATCAGATTGCCTTTCAAATAAGAAACTATCTCTACTTTTATGCAGCTATACCGAAAAGTCCGGCAAGCATTAAGACTTTCTTTTACTTTGCTATTCCGAACGCTGTTTAACAGCTAACACAATCGAGGTTCAGATCATGTCCTTTTAAATTCATGAGCGTTTTTGTCCTTCGCATTACTTGAATTGCATTGCATGCTTTTCAATGCTATAATGCTTTCCCATCACTAATGAAACTGAAATGACCTTACCCATGAAAGTTGAATATTATGGACGTATCCGAGCCATGACACAAACCTGATGGTAACGTTGCAAGAATAGAGAGAAGAGGTTTAGTTCAATCCGCCACGTCACTGCTGACATCAAAACGTGAAACGTTTGACGAAACTTCGGTTACTATCTTAGATTAGGATGAACCAATCTTTTGGCAAAATCCACTTTATTATCAAAACGTTGAAACGATTAGTACTGTGCCAACATTTTACCGATTATTAATTTGGTTTTAAGTGTTGAATTGACGTGAAAGTTTGGTGGTTTTAAGTGTTGAATTGACGTGACTGTAAACAGATTCATCGTAATCTAATTTCTGCAATAAAAGTTGTTTCAGAGTGAATAGTCTCCAAGTGGGTTACAATTGCTTAAAAATGTGTCAATCAGGCCTAAATTGTATGAGAAAAATTTACCTGCATTTTGTGTACTATTTTTAGGAATCTTTAAAAATGACAGAGAAGTTAAAATTCAAGCAACTCCTGATCTCAGTCGTATAGTTCTGACGTGACATGTCAGCAGATCGTCATTAAATGTGTCGTTTATTTGTCTGAGCTGTATTATTTTCTAAACAGGAATGGCTATTCAGAGCGGCTGTCAACATTATCGCTAAAATGGCTATGAGCATGCGCATTGACTATGAAGACAAATCCTATGATAAAATTCTTGACCATTTGAAACGTTTGTAAGTATTCATAACAACCTTTCAGCAATCCGATTGTCTTTACAGTAAACAGAAGACAAGCTAAAAATAGGCGGTAGACGGACATTTTTGATACTTTAAAGATATCAAACTAATATTTTCTGAGATCGTAAAAATGTTTTTGTAAAAGTCTACTTCAGTGACATTTTTGACTTCAAATTGCAGTACTTGTTGCATATTTTAAAAATAATTATTTCTAAACCATGAGGTAATGCTAGAAGTGCACATAAAAAACTTGACACTCACGTAAGCAAAAACAGCTCACGTTACGCTTCGCATGTTTTTATTATATTGTTTAAAACGAATAAATTTATGCAAGTAAAAAAACTTTGATTTCAGTGAAACTTGCCATGTCATAACACCTGGAATAATATTACCAAGCAAAATGTTGCCCTCGTTCTGCTAAAAGTTTTACTAATTTCATGACAGTCGGCACCTAACAAAAGTTTCTATGTATTTCGTTTGTTCCTGAAAAAAGCCTGTTAGGCACTGGATGGATATATAAATCATGTAATGTAATACATGTACCGGTACGGTAGGTTTGGCGATGAGGCAGATGGAGACATGATAGGATTGATGAATATTTGCGACATTCTAAGATTTTTTCCACCATTTAGTGGAGCGCACAAAAGGTTTGGCGAACGAGACCAGACAGTGTTAGGTAAGAGTTTTTGCTGTATATCTATATATTTTAAATTTGGTGACGGCAATTGGCGGCAGGCCGAAGCCTGAATTTTGCTTCTTGCCGAGGCGGCTGAGATGAACGCTCTTGCCCAAATAGCGCTACGGCAATTCAATCAGCGGCCGTGGATCTAACGCACAATCTACCAATTGAGAGGTGGACGCCACTGAGCTATTGCCTATTGCTGTATATTAAAAAAGGTTTTGCTGAATTGTCTTTCGCCAAACTGTATAAACCAGTAGTTCCAAAACTGTGGTACCCAAAGGACTGCAAGATGCTTGGCGGATGGGCCTGCATTCTGTTTTTTCTGTACAAAAAAATATGTTCACAACTATAGTTTTTACTTATAGGGTTCTGATAATAAACTCTTTGATTTTTGTGTACTTCTCTTGTTGGTTTTTGAAAATGGCAATTGCAATTTGTCACAGCCACCTTGTTCACGTTGCATTCGTGTCAGTTCTGGTTTTCCAAACTTTTGATCGAATCATATTTGGTAGATTGACTTTTCCTGAAACAATGTTGTACCTAGTGACAGTACGGGACCCATAATTGGTACGCCATCAGAAAAAGTTTGAGAACCACTGATATAAGCAATCGTTCATCACAGCTGTTATAAAGTGTCTGCAACTCACAAAATCGCAACTTTGCTGGTATCACTCTTCTTTGCCATCTTATAGCTTTCTTGCTAAACTGCTGTTAGTTGGCAAATATGATTGCTACACCCCCTGTGGTAGCTTGCGCCATCAACAATTTTGATATAAAACCATGTTTGGGGGTGTTTTCTATTTCAAAGGGAAGTAAAGTATACTTCGCTTGGGTTTTCAAACGACGAAAGAATAAACAAAACCTATAAACTAGACCACGAACCATTATATATATCTTAGGAGCATATTTATTGACCTACGCTATTAGGCACGTGTTGGCAATACCACGTTAAACGTACAGTTTCTTTAACAAGGTCGTTTTTGCTGCAGTGAGGTGAATCAGTCCTTGCGATATTTTCTTGACCTAAGAAAAATCATCTAAAATTTATCACCAAGTTTATGAATTGGTTTACGAGAGGTGCTCATTCAATTCTTTTGTTCTCGTTAGATGTGTAAACCAATTGTTTGCGACAGACTTTCTGCGGAAACGCTTAAATGAACACAAACAGGATTTTGATCCAGAAAATCCAAGAGATTTTGTTGACGTCTACCTCAATGAGCAACGGTCGGGTACCGGAAAGAATGCTGACAGTTTTACGGTAATTGCAATCTTTGTCGTGTGTTTATTTTAAAAAGCTGGAAAGGGAGCTGGCACCAAATAACAGATATTTGGAACTTGAATTTTATTCAACTTTTAACAGTACTGAAGATGATGAAATGTAACGATTGTTTGATTTTATCTGAATGCGTTTTCACGTCTGAGGATGAGTATATTTAGGTGAAATCGATTTCCTATCAAAACCTTTTCCTTATTCAACAGGGTTACCTTTGCGGAATCTAATTACTTGAATCACAAAAAGCGTACGTACGAAAAACGTTGATTAAAATTTAAAATAAAAATTATTGGTTGAACTTACGACAGCACATTTTGTCCACTTTATAACAATCCTTTTAAGAATTTTGAAAGAGGCTGGTTTTTCTGATAGAAATCAATTTTTTTCAGGACGATCAGCTGATATTTTCAGTACGGGAGTTTTTCGTTGCTGGCACAGAAATCGTCAGTGGCGTACTCAGCTGGTTGATCATTATTCTACTTCGCAATCCCCAGTATTACGAAAAAATGCAGGAGGAAATAGATCTACACGCCGGTAAGTTAACGGTTTTAAACATTTAACGGCGGATGTTAGCAACACTGCAATTGAAATAAAGTAATCGGCTAGATTTGCTCCCGGTTGGACAAGTAAATTAACCGTTTAGGGCTAAGCACTTGCCAAAATAAAATTTTGTCATTGCTACCCTTAAAATAATAACTAAATAACACAAACAATTTGCAATTGATCAACACGTTCACACAAATCGACCAATGGACGTCACATTTTCAACGTTTGAAAACTTTGATAATGAAACCATAAAGATCATTTTTGTGCAACCAAACATGGATGTCGAGAGCATGGAAGGATTACTTCATATGCTTTTCTCTACTCGCAGAAAAACTATGTCTTTTTTAAACATTAACGTGATGAATCTTTGCGGTTTGCCGAATTAAACGTGATGCTTTTTCAACTCAGTTGTGTTCTAACTCATGCCATCCGTATTTTCTTCCAATTGTGTGACTAAATTCTACTGAAAGGAGAGAAAACTCGGAGACAACATTTCAAACGTCCCAATTGTTTCAACTACATTCATGTTTACATCTTGTGCATTGATATCATGGCATAAACTATTGCTTGTGCCAAAAACTGAAACGTTTGTTGTTAGTTTTATTTGAAGTCAATCTTTGCTTTAAAAACTGGCTACAACTTAGTGACATCTATTCACTTTTAAACAAATATAACGTAATCATTGAAAATTAAAAATGCCGTCCAACATTAAAATTAATCATGATGTGTTGACGAATAAGCATGATCTGCAAGTATGTAATTGTGACCTTCCAAACAATAACGAATTGGTGCTTGTGCAATGGATGTGAGCACGGTTAATATTTTTTTTGGAATACTGAAGAAACTAATAGACAGCTTCAAAAATGATCTGAAATTTCTCAGTCATTGTATGGGATTTTTGACAATAGACAACGGGGGCAATATCGCATTAACGAAGTCTCATATTCTTCAGAAAATTACGAACCTCAAATGCTAGAATTGCTGCATTTTAGTTGCCACGATATACTGTACGTAAGAAACCCTAAAGGGTTTTCAATCTTAATCGTGTGAAAACTGTCGCAATAATGTTCTGAAATGCACGGAGTGTTTATGCGTAATCATTATGTGTTTTCTTCTATCCTCACAAAACTGCATTAAAGCACCTATGAAAATTACCATCTTATCAGTAAACATCATTTCCTTAAACTGCAGTAATTGTCAGTGAATTTTCACTTCATTGCAGTTCACCATGAAAACTTACAATGTACTGTAATCTTAATAAAAACGTATCACTGAGGGTTTTAGTGACACAGTTTCACTTTGATTACGCAGAAAGCGACGAAATACTTTCCATGTCGTTACTGAAAAGCATGCCTTTCACCAGCGCTATGATTCAAGAAGTGCATCGTTCCAGAACGGCAGCTCCTGCATCTATGATTCATAAAACTCTTCAGGACAGTGAGCTTGGTGGATACATCATACCAAAAGGAACGCGGGTAAGTGAAGTCGAGTGATATCACTGCGGTGATAGGAAAGCTTAGACTGGTTCTTTTGATGGGAAAACATTAGCAGTTACCGGAGGGTTTCACAAATAACTGTAACTCTTTCAACAGCAACCTCCATATCGATGCGAAAAATGAAGCCTTGCCGGTGTCACATTAAAGCAACCAATTCCTTGCAGAAAAGTTTTATACCTTTTTTTGTTGCGCTTACATTGAAATCGTTTGCTCACATTTCCATAATTGCGATTGTTATACATTTCCCGCAGGCGAACTTATCCAAACATGTAAACTGCAGGATGACATGCAAAATATGCCTGTAGTGTTTCTCTTTCTTACTTTGAAAAGTTTCCACAAACCAAAACAATATGGAGTCAAGCAAGATTTGGAATTCTCTCTCTACGCGCTGCCGCTATTTTTGAAATAAGTTGCCCACTTGATCAGTTCTAAAACTAAATAAATAGAAATATCTCTGTAACTATTAGAAAGATTTGATGATGCATGCAGCGAAAAATAGTCAAAAATGAAAAGTTCAAATGTTGGCTGTTCTTATTTTCCATGGAAAAGCTATTCCACAAAGAGATACATTTCGTTTTTAGAACTTCAAGAAGATTGCCGCTAATTTCAGCAAATTTTTTTAGTTTGAAAATGGTGATTTGTGCTTTACTATTATAGTCAACTTTTTACTCTATCGAAAATAATCCTTTCACAACCAAGAATTAGACACTATGATCTTACCAGAGTACATGTTATATTTCCCCTTCTGAGTACGCATCATCAGCTCGTACTCAGGTAAAATTGATTTTTATTGTGCTTTTATCACGGATAGAAAAACGGAAGCAAATGCTTTGTGAAAGGAAATGGACGTGCAGGTATTGAGTTCGGTTACTATAAGCATGCTACCTGAGCAACTTACAAACGTTTATATCGATTTTGCAGGTTGTGGCCAATTTGTGGGGAGTGCACAATGATCCAAAAGCATGGCCCAATCCAGAAAAGTTTGACCCATACAGGCACATCGACCAAGACGGAAAATTTGTTCCCTCAAACAAGATCATTCCTTTCTCAGTTGGGCCAAGATTTTGTCTCGGAGAAAGCCTGGCCCGTGCAGAGATTTTCATTTTTCTTTCAAAATTACTTAAAAATTTTACCATCTTACCGGATGAAAACGGATTGCCATCACTAGATGGATTTGCATCAATCGTCTACCACCCTTTCGACTTTCAAGTCAAACTTCAAAAACGGAATTGAACGTGTGGCATATTCAAAGAGGCGGGCACAATGACTTGGTCAATGCTTTTTTTCTCCGTGTATTTGATGCATATTGATGTTGGTAGCCTATGAATCTTAATTAAAAATATCATGCTTTGTTTAGTCTTTGTTCGCATGCAGGTGTGACTAAGACGTCTTAAAAATCACAAAACTGTTGCTGTACATAAATAAAGAAGATGCATATTTTGCAATATTTTTTTAAATCTTACTAAACTGCATCGTTACCTGTGCTTTCAAAACTGTAAAGACTCGAGCACCAATTGATTCTTCGATATCACAGCATTCGAGTCTTTTTTCGTTTTAAGCATTATATACAGTTGGTAAATATGAACATGCTATTCTTTATCAGGTAAAGCTGGTCGTGCTTATTTGATATGAATAACCAGGGCTTCCGTAAGAGCTTTTGCAAGGCAACACAATAGTTTTTTATGACAGGCCATGAAAAAATTTAGAATTTGGGAATGTCATTCCAGGGATATCTGACACGCTCGCGTGAAATTTTGGCAGCAACGCTATGAATTTTGAAAGTTTTTAAGTTAATAAAAATTTGTTTTCGGCGCGTATCAACTTTCCTCATGCCCTGCTCGAGTTAAATTATTTTATTTTCCGCGGAAGTTTTCTCTGAGCAACGGGCTTACATCTGGGCTTGATGAGCGTCTTGAGCGCAATATGTAACATTGCTCGGCTTTCGGAAATCGAGCTGTTTGATGCAAAGCGCACTGCCTCCATCACGATATCGGCTACCGAACGTCAGGCCATCCTACTCAAAGCGTACTACCACCACGAATCACTGTAGCGAAAATTTGCACATCTGCTGCAGCGGTAAGCGTTGTCGCTGCGTTATTGCATCTGGTCATGCCAAGTAACCTATTTCTCAGTTTGATAGAAGACATGCTGGTGTTGATAAGACCGAAATTCAATGGCAGTTTAGAGTTAGACGCAATGTGATCGGAAGGGACTGCGCAAGCTCAGTTTCATTAGTTCGCTGCTGGCCTCTTCGCTAAAAATAAACTTGAAGCTCTGCTTGTTGGGTGTTCGTTCCGACATTTATCATTTAACTGGTGTTGTGCCCGTGCCACACCAATCAAAAGTAATGTGTGTTGGAGATTATTAACTCCATCGCAAGTGCGCTGACTTTATTTCTGCTGTGGACTAACAGCCATAATGAGATCATTAGACCTGCGTTATTATGTCAAGTGGCGAACGAACGCCTGTTGCAAGAAAAAGCGGATCCTGCAGCACTTCTTCCAATTTTAAAATCAGCAAGGGCCACAATGAACAGGGCTCCCACTCAGTAATTTCTAATAAAAACCCACCAGACTGTACAAAAACAACTCATTTATCTACCAGAAGAACCAGAAATGTTAATTTGCAAAACTGAATGCAAATCACGAGGTGAAACAGTGATTAAAATACTGATTTACGTATCCTGTTACAAATTTTCGTCAGCAGCGTGAACATTAACATTTGGATCACTTATCCGTTGTTCAAGACATTTTATACAACGCTGGAATCATACTCCATTAATGACATCTCTCACTAATTCAGGCTTAGGCGTCTATGCACAGCGGGTTTGCTGGCTTCTTGACAATGCTTGTTTTGTCAACACGTTTTCCTTAACAGTCTCATCTTTAGCGAGTTTGTTTTTGTTTGGATATGATTAACAAGTGAAAATATTCTTTCTAGTGATACAGTAGAGAGTGGCAATACCGTAAATCTGGTCATTAAATCATAAAGTAATCCAAACTTCGAGTTATCTAAGCAGTCTTTAATGTTTCGCAGATAATAACCGAAATCAAGGATATATTTAGTGGACAAGGACACATCGATGCAGCCTGGCCAGCTGATTTTCAGGCACAAAATGGGAATATGTAGGGCTACATTTGCTACTGAACTTGAATCTTTTATGAGATCTGGAGTTGCAACGGAATCCAAAATACCTAAGCTGGCAGCAAATCCTTCGCTCAGTGGAAATCGTTGTTTAATTTGCATGCGTAGGACAACCAAAAATTTTGAACAGTCTGCCTAAACCAGTGGTTCTCCAACGGGTGCCACTTGGCTCACTAAGGGAGGAATATTTAATTCCTGGGAGGAAATTTGTTTTAAGGAGGAAATGCTGTTGATGAAAAAACCTTGAGTTTTTATTATTTGATTATTCAACACATAAAAACTGCACAACTAGTTTCGCTTAGGTGAAAATATCAAGTACGTTGAGACAATCTGCTTTTACTGCAGTGACTGACATTATAAAAGAGTCTGGTTGATTCATAATCGTCCATTGATAGGGTAGCCACACAGTCAGAGACCAAGAGCCACATTTCTTACTGTGTTACTGCAAAGAGCTACATCATACACATGAACATCAACCCATCTTTTCCTCACACACATACCTTAGCTCAGCCAGTTTTATTGTAAATACAGTATCACACACCAACACGATAATGGCAGAAATGTAGGCTACAAAGCCGCGTGAATGACGAATGTGATCACTTGTGTATGTGCTTCCACAAGCCACAAAGCACGCTTCCACGCAATGCGTGTGTAAGTCGGACCCCGACTTTCAAGGTGAACAATTGGTACAAAATTTTGCGAATTTACACGAATAAAGACGGTATTTACGTAAGAGCCACATGAAACCGGGAAAATAGTCACATGCGCCTCGCGAACCGCGGGTTGGCTACCACTGGTCTATTGTTTCTTCACAATAGGTAGTGTGAAATTTTTGTAATTATCTTTTTGCGATTTTTGTTGGTAGGTATTGACAGTGTTCGGGTTTGTAAGGGAGGAATGTGAAAAAAACATTGAGAACCTCTGGTCTAAACATTGTTTCATCAATTGTTCAGCTGGCGTCTGAGACAATCGAACTTATATATCGTTTATCCAAATGCAAATCTGTCACTTGTTTATATGACTGTTTGTTATTTATTCATGTTATTTTTGTTGTACACGCTACTGCATCGGTAAATGTACGGGATCACAAGCAACCTACAGTATTTGATGTTAATACTTGTTAAGGTTAAGTTTACCCTTAACACGTTATCAGCACTGTCTCATGTAAAATCTTGGGTATATGAAACACTCCTGGAAGAATTGTGGAAAACATGGACAATGCTGTTTGACAATTATTGTGTTTAGTTATGTGTGAAGTCAGCGAATAACATACCAAGAGCAAAAAGCTATTGACTTGGCAAAATCACTGAAGCAAAACGGACTCAAGAAAACAGCTACTGAAAATTGTCAAGATTCAGGCAACAGGAAACAATACAAAGTAATTAAAGTCAACCCAAAGCCATGAAATGGTTTGTCAAAGTACAGAGAGGGCAAGCAGCAATGGAGGAATATCTAAACTATCTGCATGAAGGAAAAAGAACAAGCAGCTGAACAAGTTGAAGAAGACATACAATCAGAAGAAGAATTGTCCAATGACGTATCTTGGAATATACCAAAAATTACAATGAGACAAACAGAACCTAATTGCTGGGAAGTAGTCTTGACTGAAGAAGAAAAGGAGCTGATTAATGAATTTTTGGAAATATAAAAGAAAAGATCGTCTATACCAGACCATAACTAACAGAGTAACAGTAGCACAGAACATTGCTGGTCACCATGTTATTGCATCATCTTTCTGACTGCAAATCAGTGTTGGGCCACTTTCAGGCCAGAAATATTTTGGCCACTTTTCGGCCATAAGCAGTTTGGCCATTTTCAGGCCAGAAATATTTTGGTCACCTTTCGGCCATAATGAAACAAACCAAGAAGGTTTTGCTTAAATATCCTGTGTTCTGGGTGTTGGGTTGTTCAGTAGTAGCTCGAACTTGACTTGCAAAGGACATACAACAGCCGGAGGGGGTCTTGTAGAGCTTAAAAGTTAAATAGCAAACAGCTTCTAGTAAGC
>JGI24021J15306_10003940_pt1 | contig 17032 bp, 8 predicted proteins | sample Ectturendosymbi1_FD_15306 | JGI IMG/M metagenome (IMG submission 15306) | reverse complement strand
ACGATTGTGTGTTCCGGGTAACATTCGGGTATGTTAAACAAACTTAGCTTTTGCAACAATGTACCTTGGTATGCGTATGAACCCATTTGAATAAACTACGGTACCTAAAATATCTTTTGTCTTGTCGTATGCATCCCAGACTAAACAGTATATGGCAAAGCAACGAATATAACACGGGTGTTGTGCGAACTTCAGACAGGGGCGTAGCCACAAAATTTGATAGTGGGTGCAAACAACAACCAAGTGTCAACATTTAAGTGTGTAAGGCCACTTGTATTTAAAGCAATATCCATAAAATGTGCCTTTTTCTGACACTTCGTTTTCTGAATAATTCTGTTCAGATGTAAGCCCGCAAATAGGAAGTCTGTTTTTATTGAATTGAGAAGTTTTAAAAGTTTGTTTGTAAAGTTTGTAGTTAATTTCCAAGTTTCTACTTGGAATGAACGCCACCATATGCTCGTAAAACTTTCTTGCGAAAGCATTTACGAAAATCTTGATCCTATAAGTGCAAGATATGCAGTATGCTTTTTTCAGCCAAAGTTGCAGCTGAGCAAGGAGTCATCGTGGCCGTCATTGTGATTGCATTTTTTATATTTACACGCTTCTTATGTACACCAACACACGTTCAATCGAAGCCAAGTAGCGACTTTGCTCTGAGACACCGACTCACGAAGTAGGTCTACAAAAATTACGCCCATGTAGGCTAAGACTATCTATCTTGTCCAGTTCTTGAGCGACTGGCTGACATATGCAACTGATAATGTAAACGCTAGTTTCTCTCAACGCGTTTGAAAACTGGATTTTATGTCATTAAACGCTATGAACGCGACTGCGGTAGCATTTTTGTACGCTACTTGCATCAAGCATTGCTCCCATAAACGATTAGGTATTTAGCTATTTAGTTTTTCAGAGTTAACAATAAGAACCGCAATAATTATAGACAATTTTTTAAACTGGGGAAAGTTACACATGTTCCCTGAAGAAACCTGCATATGTTTGACCCAATCAGTCTACGTAAAGTATGAAAACTGTTGTGTAATTGCGAAAACGAAGCCAAAACCGATTATTACCATGGTTCTGCAATAAGTTAAGAAATAGGCCTACTTGTCGTCACAGCACTACACAACAGTTGGTTAGTTCATCTAGCCCAGTGGTTCCCAAAGTATCGATCATACCCATAAGAAGGGTGAAGGGTCGAAAAATGGGTCGCGCCATGGCGACCAAACCGGAATTGTAGACTTGCAAAGTTACCACTGCTTGTCTGTCTGTAACGTAGATACTTGAGAAAAGAGTAGATTGCTGACATTTAAAACGAACTTAAAACTTGCTGCCAAAATCATCTACACAATCAGTATTTTTTTCATAGGTTGTTTGAGGCTTGGGTTGCGGGGTGTTCACCAAACTCAGATTTGCGTCGTGCTCAAAATTGTTTGTGAATCAAGCTGTTGAGGCGTTTCTTTAAATCCGTTAGTGTTTAAATATGAAAATCCTATCGACCGGGAACAAAATGAATTAGTTTCATTTTGGTCACATGTGCTTTGTCGAGAAAACAGTTTGCAAGCTATCTGTATGTATATGGCAGTGCCAATGGCCTCAACACTTACAAAATAAAAAACATCTTTCTACTTTCGTTAGATGTTTCTGCTGACTCTTCGCGTTGAAGCTGAATACTTTCATATTTACTGTAGGATAGGGTGGCAATTTAACAGCAGGTGAATGTTGAAACACTTTCAAACTATGTACAGGTCGGATTCTGCTTACTTGATGAAACTGTTGTTGTTGCTCGCCCCAAGGTAATGGGAGATCACTGATGAGACCGTTAAGGCTCCACATATTTGTGATTGAACCATCACGGTAGGTCTACATGCCATCACAACTAAATATCTAGAATAAATGCTATTGTTGCTAAACAGAGTCTATGGACTAATTGCGTAATAAAAAAGACTGAAAGAGAATTGCTTCTTGCCCAAGGCTTGAGCTTCAAGGCATACAAAATGTATATTCACGCATTAATTGTAAAACTGTGCAAAAACAAATATCTGCCATGTTCATTTAAAGCAGGCCTGCACAACTCGGAAAGCTCGAAGGTCGAAATTGAACTACACAAATTTGCCGCGGGCCGCACAAGTCTATTTCGTTGTTGTTCGGAAGAACTTCTGAAACGACAATAAATATTATCCGAACTCGGACTTTTGCAACATTTTCTGCGATTAAGACAGCTCCCGCAGACCGCAAGAAAAGCTCCCGCGGGCCATATGTTGTCCAGGCCTGATTTAAAGCTACGGCTGATGCTGTAGTCAAGGGCAAAATGCACAGTATTTGTAGCATGCCAGAGTTATCAGAGAGGAATTTTTACGATGATTTTGAACTGAAGCTTGCATAAGCATTGGGTGGGATACAGCAAGCTGGTGCGTCAGAAACAGCTGAAAAAAGCGTTACCCTTGTTGTACTTTCGGTTAGTGAGTACAAGCGCGTATACAAGTATGTATTTCATTATCACGAACTTCCACACGGAGCTTAAACCTCAGGTAAAGGCCAGCCATCACATGAATTCTCCAGTATTTGCCCTATACACAATGTTTGACTTATCATGGGCAATTGGTAAACCGTATTGTTTTGACCAAGTTCGATTAAAGTAAAAACATAATAGTTTTTTAAGTCGTTTCTTTGGTTTGTACTGACGCATTTCTTTGGTTTACATATCAAAAGCTTGATTAACCTGAAAATTGCTAGTGCTACTTTCGGAATTGTGGGGGACAATTGCCCACATTGCCCCCCCTGGCTACGCTACGCGCCTGACTTCAGACAAGATTTAGGGGGCCTTTAAACAGTATTAAAGAAAACGTTGCGGAGTGGTCCATCGCTGCTGATAAAAGCATAATAGCTTGCACCCATGTAGGCTAACAGTTTTTACGAATATACAGTACCTGCTTGGACACGCTAAACTATCCAAGTGGAATTAATATTTATCTGATCTGACCACGTCGGGGACTACGCTTGTCAACTGAGACCACAAGTGAATGATAACAATTTATAAAAGAAGTCACACAGCAAAATTTATTGAGCGAAAACAAACTGTTATCCATTTGTCAAAGTTTCGCTTCTCAAAATTAGCCGTCATCACGCACAATCAAAAATATCCGTACACACATGTTCATGTAAAGCAAATTCGTTGATTTTTCCAATTGATGCATTAGTCATGGCGCTGTAACGAGCTATGAAAACATCAAGGCATTCGCTTCATTTTATCTTAGAGTTGGGAATCAAACAGCATCGAGGCATCATTGCATTTCTGCAAATGGCCGTTCGCGCATTAGTTACTGTAGTGTGTGCGCATGTTTTGTTTGCAAAGACTTGCTGTTTCAAAATACAAAAAAATATATTTTTGTAGAAGATGTTATCAACTTAAATAGGTTGTGAAAGTCGCCAAAATAACGTCATAACATTTCATGTAAAACTGCATTTAGGGAATCTATTTTAGAATTCTAGTCATTCACATCATTTTTGGGTCAAATTTTATGATCCTGGATGCTCGTCCGGTCCAGGACGTATAAAACGCAAGTGTTTTACAATAATATAAAAGGTTGTGACCTGTCACAGGCAGCCGGTTGGTATTCGTTCGGGTAAAAATAAAACAACGTATCACAAAAATTCATTGTGATTCAAAGAGAAACTTTTAAAAGTTCAGCTCACTTGTGTAAACGCCAATTCTACTGAAAACTGTGGCTGCTAAGCAACAAATGCATCTATCAAAATTATTCACAACTTGCTAGAAATTATTGTGAAACACATGGTAAGCACTTTTGAGGCACGCGCCGCACACATCCACAAAGACGCGGGTTCAGTTGTTTTTCCACCATGTAACCTACATAATCTGGACGACTTGACCACTAGGAAGGGTCAGCCTGGTCATTCCTTGAACCAGCATGACAGGACCAGAGTGGTTATAAATAGGAGGTGGTCGTCGAATTCGCCGCAAATTTTCAGGAAAATACTGGCCAACGCATTTGGACTCATTTCCAAACGCTGTCGAATTATACACACTGATAACTGTGTTATACACAGTGATAACTGTGTTGTACACAGTGATAACTGTGTAAGTGCCAGGAGGAAGCATATCAGCAGCCTGGCGCCCGCGCCAGGCAGTCAAAGCCCCGGCGTAATTTTCTGGAAGGGGAGGAGGAGCTGGCCTAGCTGGGGGAGTAGCCGTCACCGTGCACCGTTTTTGCAACTGAAACGATACCAGTTGCTGCACGGCGTTAAGCATTGCCTCTTTTCGTAGCGCGGGTTCTCTTCGCCTGTTGTTGACGAGTTGAGGCGTTGTCACAGCGAGCCTCTTTTCGTTGATCATTTCCTGCATCTCATGGAGATCCTTTTCGCACACGAACTTAAGCTTGAGCAGCATGGGAGGAGTCATATTTCTGTAAATCAGAAACACACAAAGATGTATGTTGACTTCGAGGATTTTAATAAGGAGGTTTCTCTGAACATACACCTTTTTCAAACTAAAATAAAACGTGTATTTTTGTTAAGAGCATCTTATTTTTGCTTAATGCATCACCTCTATGCCTAGACGCCGAGGTCCTTTGAGAACTTCAGCTATCCTTTAGCCATCTACTCACTATGAAGTTTTTTCCAGGCCCACGTGTTAGAACAACAGACAGCACAAGAGGAAATGTCCAGTAATAGTGCAGGATAGGATTTCTAAACCAGACATATTTTGACAGATTTCCGTTTCAACACAGCCTAATGAACAGCAACGTTTCATTCCAAATAATTATACAAACAAAAAACATTCAACCAAAAACTGGCCACTACCAGAACAAAAAAACTCCTTTCCATCTTCCCGGATTTTATCAACGTTGATTAGTTTTCAGAAGTNGCNTAATTGTACAATATTTTGCCAGAGTTAGTAACAGGTGTGCGCAGTTTNTACGACACCATTTCACAAACAATGATCTGTGCTGTGCTTTGTAATTCGTAACAACTTTTTTTTCACAATTAATTCGACCCCNCCCTACTGCTCAGAATCATTTCAGTTTTAACTGTTTATCACGTCTACTGTTATACATACACGCATTAATTAACCANCAGTACACNCTAGCGGTTCAGCAGAACATTTGAATAGGCAGACAGTGTTTTTGTATTTATAACAGTTATATCAATTTCGTGTNATATGCTGTAAACTTCTACCAAAATCACAACTCTTTCANAGTTGTCACAAGTTATACTCGAGATATAGGTTACAGCATNAATTGCGGATGTTNTTATGTAATTAATCTCACTGCTGATGAATTTGCTAAGATTTTCAACGCTATACAATTTTTCGATTAAAATTGAAGTTATAGTTATACATTTCAAGAGCGTTAATCAACTTCCATTTTCAATTCCATGACATTTCACTGTTTAATTCAAAGTGAGCTCGGTCGTATTTACTTTCGTAGCGTAGTCCCAGTCGTTTTATTGTTACACATTTCTTTTCCCTTGGTTACTTTGAAGACTTTCAAAACAAGTTGGTGTTCTTTACTGTGCATTGTTAAAAGTACGACAGTGCGCCATTGCAAATAATGCAACATTTAAACTAAGCCTACAGACTTTATTCTACAACCAAAAGTTAGTTGGGTGGAGAGAGAGCAAAAGTAAAAATTGTTGCCACCGTTTGTAAATTCAACTATCATTCTCCTTAATCCTAATACATGCATTGTGAAAATAATTCCGATTGAAATTAAATTACAACTGCTTTGCTAAGCTTAGTCTATTACACTCAATTACATGGTTCTCCACAAATCACCTCGAAACAGTGGTCTGTTCTGCCCTCGTAAATACACTCAATTGGTTGTTTCTCACCACTAGCTTTTCAAACTAATTCAGTGCCTTCTGATATGTGTGTAGACATTCCAACATTAGTATGTTTTAATATTACCTTCTGGCCTTCATGGCGCTTCTGGCTTTTACCGTGTGCACAAAGTTGTTTGGCTATTCGTAGCCTTAACGTTTGCTTTTCCCTTTTACCATATATTTTCATGCATTATCCACGTAAGCGATCTTCTTATAATATGAAGTCACAAACGGAAACGAAGATTTGCAAAAAAATTTATGATTCATCACTGCAATAAGCTTATAGGTTGAACACCCAAAAGAAAACATCTGCAACACAAAAAATTAAGCTGGATTTCATTGGAAAATCACATGACACAATCTTTATCTTTTCTCAAAACAAAACCACAAACGAAGAAAATTTCTGCGTGCCTGAAAACGTTTCTCGATCTCTCCGTTCGCTATTCCACAATCCTGAGTTTAAGGGTTATTCAGCAAATCTTCAGCTCGTTTGAGTAGTCAGCCTTCTGGTTCCATGCGTTACCTAAGCTGGTTAATCTTCTGCTCTGCAATTTAAATAAAAGCTGGATGACCACCTTTTTTTGTGCGAAACTTGACGGAGACGCACAAGACGTTGAATTTTCGCACCTCCAGCTGGGAATGAGCCGTCGTTGTCGCACCTGCACTGTTGCAACTTTTCAGCGACAAACTGGAGAAAGCTTTGTCGATCGAGATCGCAGAAATGCAGACTTTCAAAAGATGGCTTTTAACGTCAGGTTTGTAATAATCGCTTGCCTACCTGTGAATACAACCAGCAGAAACAAACGTTCAATTTTCCGCGGATACTTTCGGTTCCATCCGCACTTCCTGCGACATGGGTTTCAAAAGCTTTGGAAAGCTTTTTCATGGGTTTAACCAAAACGAAACCTAAACAGCTAAAAATCGAGGAAGCCTTGAGTTAAAATTTTAAAGATTTACACTCTTTAGTCATTTTTCTTTCTTGACCATCACTTTATGTGGCATACGTGTGCATCGTGAGTTCTCTGCATTTCGTTGTTGAAATTTCAATAATTGCAAACTGCGAAAACTTTTTTTCCTGACTTTGGTTTTGCGCGTAATCAATGGATACGGTTGTAAATTTACTTATAATTCATCAAAATCATCAAAAGCCAATGAGGCGATTGTGTGTCACCCATAAACACGGCTTTTAGAACGAACATCGAATGCTTTGTTTCTACATTGGGCACCCTGCCAATGTTGGCAAAGACGTAGGTGGACCAAGTCGTTTGGAAGAAATGTAATGCACTGTCTAAAAGTGCATGTTCTTGTTGATCCAAAGAAACAAACCAATGTCCATGGATGCTTCAAATTTGCTTCAAAGTTCAAACCATACTACATGTTTTGCTCATGTTTTGAGCTGTTTATTTTAGTGGTGCTTCAACAAACCATGGGGCTACCATCCCTTTTGCGCATTTTCGTTGGTAATGCTTCTTTGTGCAGTAGTTGTATAGGTTCTAGATCAGTCATTTTTGTTTGGTCATATAAAGTCATATTTTCTGAAAAATGAAGTTATATAATCAATTTTTTTAGGTCATAAAAAATGGCCCTAGTCGTCAGTTACAATGTTTTATGATGATGATCGAGTTCTTGCTAACCTCTATTCGTTTCGTTAATTTTTTGTTCTGGCTGGCACGACTAAGTGAAAGCATACATTTTTGTTTCTTCATTGCGCAGAGTTCGATGCAACTTCACTCTTTTTTGTATTGTCCATTTGAGTTATAATTATTATAGCTCCTTAAACTCATTTTGCCATAAAAATGTCAGGTAAAAGCTAACGAACAATATTTAGCCACGCCGAGTCTTTGACGACAACTTCAATTCTCTTATAAGATGTCTTCACGGGAGTTGAGCGGTGTAAGGGTATTGTGCAAATGAAGTGGGGTAAGGAAAACCTATGGCGTGCAGTTCAATCCTTGGCCATTTATTATGAAGAATGCTGAATTTGTTTTTTAGTTGTATTGGGCATTGCTACTTGCTAAAGCTAAAACCACTTTACGCCGAAAATTGTTGATCACTGAAGTGCTCAAGGCAATGCTGCTGACATAATGGGAGGGCCCATCGCATTCATTCGGTTTGCCACAGTTTCGAGGTACAACCTAATAAACACAAGTCGAAACACAAGCGTTCTCATGGTAGTTTCTTATAATTGCAGATAATCGAAATNCTGCAAAACATTCTTTTGAAACTAACATCACACAGCAAAAAAACAACCTATTATGATATTTACAAATAAGAGAGATTCCCATTTGTTTGTCATCTTTTTCAATAGGCAAGAAGAAAAGGTTGCTGTAATCACACCAGTACTTGCGCTTACTGTGGTAAAGCAGCAAAAAATTGTGAAAGATATTGTGGTAGCATAGCCTTTTCAGAAAGAAACGTTTGTTTTTCCAATTTTTTAGCAGTGTAAAAGCTAGCAGATTCATTTCTAGAAAAAACAGAAATTGCAATATCTTTACGAGGATTTACTGTACCTGCGCCTGAGCAAAATGTTCCCGAAGTACCATCCACAGCAAACTGTATATCATTACCAGGTCAATCTTGCTTCTGGAAGCAAATGACGATTTTGATTCAGATTTCCAAAATGGTCTTATTACTTAATTGATATTTTTATTAACATATTCTGCAACTTTCGTTTAAAAAATAACTTGCAACTTTCGTTTCTCAGCTCGACTGCACTTCACTTGTGGTTGGTTTTCCAGCAAGGACATGAAAAACAGTTGACAACTTGCAAGTCTCACGGATTCTTTCCTTGACTCATGAAAGCCTTCGGCGCACCCAGCGTTCAGCGTTGATTGTGAAAAGCAAGCCTACTATATTTGTGCGAAGACGTCTTTCAAGATGGGAACAAATCAACTGGAAACAGTGGACTGTTCTGCCCTCGTCAATCTCTTGAACAAACTACAGATGGTAGACTGTGGAGTCCCTATTTGCCTAAATTTTTTGTGTTGAAACCAAGTCGTGAGATTACTTTTGTTGTGCTTATAAGCCTAATCATTTACACCAATATAACATTGTTTGATTGCGCTCGTTGATAGGATTATTAGAACTGCAGTTAAGCTTCAAAATCCCATACAGGATAGTAGTAAACATTATTATCATTACCTTATTTTGCTTCTTTTTGCTTTGCGGATTTGCTGACTGAATTGTACAAACCGTTTTTCGAATTCCGACAAACATGGGCCTTAAATCTTTATCTATAAAGCGTTAAATCTGTTCACAAAACGTGTTGAAGAGAAATTGTGTCAGTCGAATAATGGCAATGTAGCGCTTGTGCGTTTGATGTCAAAGTCAGAAATGTTGCCAGTCGGTGCTTACCAAAGGTGAAGCTTTTGTCCACTGGGCCAGTGCAAAACAATTACTTCAACTTGGCCGCAGTAACAAATTTACTACACTCGTAGTCCCAGTGCTAATTTGCATGCTGCTGAGTAACTAAAAAGTTACCTTTGCTCTGCAACCATGCAGAAAATTGTATTCTGCTCTAGGAAATTCAAGCTTTATTTGCGTAAAAACGTCTACATTTTATAAACGAACTTTTCAAGCTTTTGGTTTGATTAAGTTAGATTTTTCCTGCACACGTACTTTGCAGTTCGCAAACACCTTTTTTCGATAACATTTTAGCTCAACCGGGATGTGCGAAAGCATTGTTCAGTTTAACAACCTTCAAGCTCTTCGTCAGGTTTTGGTGGATGGGGAGACTACCACCAACAATAAATAAAAAACAGGTCATCAAATATTTCTAACGGGGCACAGCATCCTTGACCCCCCACCTACGACACCGACATATTTTCAGGTTTCTGTTTTTGTTGAGCGTAGAACTCAATATGCTTTTGCAAACAGTTTCTTTTTTCCATGAGATGCAACTGCAAAGTTGACTCACGTTTTCTTATGGTTTGCTTAAACCTGATCTATTTCACGATGATATTTTGGCGATGGCTATGTAAGAGCAGACTTAGTACAGTTACGCGTAAGTCCACACGCATGTTCTTTACATAAACCATTTCGCACAACGTCCTCTACGAAACTGACATATAATCGTTAAAGTGTAAAAAGCTTAAAACACTCTCTTGTCTTGACTATTTTATTTTTGAAAGTTTTCAATACACAGGTTCAATCATAAAACATGTTCTTAACGACAAGATAGCTTATGCAAGTGTAAGGAATAAACAGATCCCAGATTCATACCACACACGAGCGGAAACTAGCCGTGAATGAAGACTCGTTTCTAGATTTCCTGTTTGTGTTTCGCTCCATGTATTGGTCATCAGTACAGATATTCCTAAATTTTGTAAAACTTTAAAAAAATTGGCGATTTTGGTCAATATAAGCGGATAGTGTTTTTTCTAAAATATTTTCTGAAGTCAAAGTTTCAATAAATCATAATTGATGTATCTCTGCTATGAAGTGGTCTAAGCAGCAGGCAGATCTTTGCTTAATAAAATATAAGAAACGCAAGTTAGCTTTTTTCTAAGTTTTGTAGTTTATTAAGTAAAATTAGTGCTTTTTTATCTTCCTCAGTTTTACTGCAAGCTTTGCAATATCATATGTGGGCATATAATTGGTAGCAATTCACTCTACACTTAAAAGCAATTTTTCAATTGCAGGTTGGTTTATTCGTGCTTGCAACAACACCCTGACACTTTCCCTACTTTACTTTTCACACACTGGATAAAATGAAAAAAACGTTCTGAAGTCATATAGCTTCTCAAAAAAGAGAAAAATGTTAAAAAAACAATAGCAACAGGTTTTGAAAGAAAACTTAGATTGTTTTCTAAAATCGTCTACCCACCGTCAGCTATCAGAAAATGACAGTTTACTGAAATTGTCACAGACACTCGTGAAAAAACAGCACTGAATTTTGCATGAAACCGGCCGAATGTATTTCAAAACCAAAACATTGGTTTTACCACAATCAATTTTTTTTCATTTTGTTCATTTTAATATCGTATCGGTTTGCCACTTTTTACAAGAGTTTCGAGTGGCAATTGCAACCAGCAAGGTTTCAAAAGGTATATCTCCTTTTGCTTGAGACCGTGGTTTCTTTAAATCTGGCACTGCATTTAGAGTTCCACCTGGGATAAAACCGACATCAACAAAATCTCTTCTCTGTTCGAGGCAGGTGAACGGTAAGGCGTAAGGCATGCTGTGTTTAGCGCTCGTCGTTTCGGACGAAGCGCTTTGTCTCAGGTGTGGTGTTTCAGATGCAGCAGGCAAGATTTCTTTGTCCTCGTTGGCAAGGCAAGAAGTGCGTGCACAACCGCAGCGCGCCAGGAACGTAACAAGGGAAGGCAACGGTTGTTCGCAAACTCGGTCCATTTTCGCAGCTTGACAGGAAAGCTCGTTTCTCGCCAACTTCACGTTCCGAACGCGCCAATGTAGACTCAAAGCTTTTTTGTTTTGTCTTGCGCACTTCTTTTGTTTAACAGTGCGCCGTGATTGGCTGCCAGGGTAGTGTTGGCACGCATCGCGTTTGTGCATGACATGCAGTACATAACAAAACATGTCGACTAAAATCAGAAAGAGACGTTTAATTCGACCCACCATTGTTTGGTAGCAATCTCAAAGCACATTCAGCTGACTCTTGTGAGCAGATCAGCAGCTGTGCCGGATATAAAGACGAATTGAAATGCGGGGCACAATGTAGGAAAATCCCAACAGTTCAAGCAAGTTTTCTGTCCAACAAATTTTCTGCATCAGTCCACAAATATCAAACAAGGCTTCCTTTTTTGCTTGAATATCATTTATCCAGAATGAAAACATCTCTGGGCCAGCTTTCTTTAAGGTATGTTGGTTCCAAAATCTGGTCTGATATTCTTGAAAATTTGAAATCTTCATTTTATTCATTTGGGAAAAAACAAGAACGTCCTGCTATCTTGGCAGTATTCCTGTTGATTTTTGTTTCATATGCTTTTCACTCTCCTGTAATATTGTTTTTTGTACCCCCTTTTCCCATTTTCCCTTATAACTTTGACCTCTTCAGTTGCTCACATGCTTGCTTTCCCCCTCTGTTTTTGTTTTTGTTGTTTTACTTGTTTTGTCTGACGTTATTGTGTTGTATTTTGTTACTTTTATTTTATTGCATGTGAAACGTCTCCAAATTAAAATTGATTTGTGTTAGCTACATGGCTGGCTGAGCAGTTGACCTATGCAGTCTTTCGCTAACCTCTTGTGATTTACTCAACATCAATTTGTTGAACCTGAAGTTTTAATGTTTTATTATTCTCATCAGCATGCAATTAATTTCTGCTCTTTGATTTTATTTTTTTCTTCCTGTTGCATTCATGTTACGTCGTGATTTGAGTCACAAAAATGCATGAATAAACCATACCATACAGAATGCCCTCAAATAGTGGCAGGTTCGGGTGAGTTTGGGGAGGGTAAACTGAGGCCACAGAATTTTTGAGGGGTTGTCCCACTTTGTCCCCGATGGCCTATAGATATGTTATTGATACAAGATCCGTTCTCTTTAAATGACCACAGAGCCACTGCGGCAGAATAAAAGGTTTACTTCCCAATCAGGATCTAACACATGTCCGCAAACAGTTTCCAAGACTTACTTTAACAAAGTGAGACGCAGTTCTTCTGTGTTCGTGGCCACTTTTATTTGTGTGCTGTTGTGGCTTTTCCGTTCACGCCTGATCGCAAAATAACGACTCAAAAAACTCCATAAACTTTTTAGTCAATATATCTGTACCGAAAAAAATAATTCAGTTTTATTGAATTTGTGAAATTATGTTAGACAAGGCGAGAGCTAATATTACAATGCCACTATTTTTGCACATGTTTTCAGTAAGACCCAGCTCAGCGAAACATTTCCAGATCACAAAATCAACCAGTCCAAATTAGTGGTTAAAAAGCTATTCAAAAAATGTTGTTGACTAAATTAGTAAAAATTATCAAATCGAAGTTATTTGGAGTACGAAGGGGCAACCACAGCAAAAAATAGGAAGCAAGAAACAACAAAAACAAGTGTTATAAACAAACAGGAACAACCCAATATAGGTATAAACTATAAACAAACTGTTTGACTCACAGGTCGCATTGGATTCTAAAATTTGATGGCGGACGGGACTGGGAGCAGATTATAGGGATTGTTTGTACAAACAAACGCAAATGAGATGCAAAAATAACTGAATTGGTTTATTTCTATAATTTGAACAAGTCCACAGGGCCGAATTAAAGAGCTTAATGGCCTGTAGTTTGCCCATAACTGATGGCATAACATGCCTAGAATGTTGACATTTAAAAAGCTTCAAAGCAAATTATTCTACCAAGTTAACGCACAAACTGTGTTAGTAATAGTGTAATCTACAAATTATGACTACTTTTACCCGAGTGAACTACATTTTGGAACAGTTACTCGAGATGATTTTCAGATATATGTATGCTGCATCAATTCAAATACAAAGTAAGTTATCTGACAACATTAAATAGCATTAACAAACCTCTTGCCCACTATGTGTTCACTGCCATTTTCAGGTTACCCTCATTTAGGCTCAGCGCCTTTGATTATGCAAGACACGGCTTGCATATCGCTGGCGTGACGTCATGTTGGGTGAATTTTACAGAAGTTTCTCGGAATTTTTGCCTTAATTTTGTTTACTCCTGTGTCACCGAGAGGGATAGAAAGCTCGGAACAGTTTCTCAGGAAGCTTTTGTATAAGAGTAAAAGGAGAATAACTATCAAACACTGCTATTCCAGCATACGCACGGCGTTTTCCGGTGGATCAGATTATTTTTTCATGTCGTAAATGCTCGCTAAAGTTCTCTATGCATTTTTTAATGTGTAGTCACTCTTAACTTGTTTCGTATTTCTTGTGTATGCAAATAATACACTAAACCTTCTGGTGTGTACTTTGAGTATAACATGACCACAAAGAAGATGAACATCAAATTATAATTTCATCCTAAAGACAGGGTTTCCTTTTGCTTTTTGTTCAAGGCACACTCAACGTACAGAGAATCAGGCGTTAATTTTGATCAACAAGCAAGCGTTGTTTTGGAACAACCAGCTATGACTTTTTTGTGATAGATACCACAAAAGCTGAATTTAATTGAGAAAAGTTGGTTACTCTTGGATTGATTCATAACATCCAACGTGTCCGTAATCATGGCGGCCTTAAACTGTTTTGTGATGACTACGTTTCCTTGACTATTTCACAGAGTCTCAAACTGAAATATATCATACATACAATATTTATGTAAAATTTTCTATCTTTTTCTCAGTCGAATCAGAGTATTGCGCAGGTACTGGTGCACTATATCACGTCAACTCTCTCTCTCAAACTCCCAGTGGAGAAAGATGTCGCATTCCAAAAGCAAATAGGTTTCAAACAATGTTGAAAATTTTGAATGCTTCTTACTTTTTTCCATAAATTGACAACCTATCAGCAAGTACAACATTTTCCGATAAGCGGGTCGTCAGTGGGAAATTCTGTGGGGGGGTCGGAAGGCGCCAGTTTGAAGCGACCCGCTGGTGAGTACACGATCTGTATCATGCAATCGTTTATCGCCGTGCATTGCAGACATTTTTTTGCAAACAAACCTTCAATATGCTCAAGCACGATTTACTGTTGATCGAAATGTTCTTCCTCATCTAAACTACGACCTGTACAAAAAGGTCTGATCCTTCAAGTTTCAGCCAGAAGTCTACTTAGTCAACTTTCACGATTGATGGGATCTTTGACGAAGTGGTAAAGGTGACGTTTGTCAAAAAGCTTTGCTGTTTTAGTGATATTTTTGAGCGGGCAGTGTTTTTGTGCCATAGTTGTAGGAGAAGGGGAATGTTTGTGGGTGGGAAGTATTTTTGCCAGAATTTCCCCAAACTTGCCCGAAAAGTGTTTGTGCGAGTTTTGCCGACAAATTTTCTCCCACAAAGATCATTTTTGGTATGACTTTCAAAAAAACGTCTTCATGTGCTTTTCTGCTAACGTTGGGCGCCATTCGGTCTTTGTTGCCCGGATTTTGCCCAGGTTTTCAGGAATTTTGCCCAGGTTCTTAAGGATTTTACCTGGAGTTGCGACAAATCAAAACTTTAGTGGGTGCTCTTGCACCCCCTGAAGCCCGTCTCGTACGCCACTGTTTTACGCTACCGTGGTGATTTTCCAACGTCAACTGCTTACGGCATGCAAACGCTTTCAAGGCGNTGAAGGAAACGCGAGAAAGTAATGGGTTCAGTGGTCGGTGGCCTGTTTCGCACTAACCCTCAAAGGGTTAAGTTANGCATTGTTTCTTCGGACCGGACTTCAATATGCGGCAGATGAACGCATCAAAAATGAANTACCGAATCTTAATTGCTTTTAATGCAATTCTCCATNATGCTGGATCACTGGGAAACCTGAGCCTGTAGTCCAATCTTGTGGCGATAGTAGGCAGTTACACCTGCAATGTATTTTGTACGAGCGCTACCGGTCTATCCTTGTCGCGTATTCCTCAAATTATCTGGAAAGATTTTAAAACACTTCCGACTTTCTGTTTTGGACAATAACTTATTCTTTCTGTGCAAACCGATAACAAGTGCCTCGCGGACCAGCACCGGTGGTCGCAAATTCCGGACTTACATGACCAAAAGCTTTTTCAAACGTCCTCCCATTTAATGCGAAAACTGGCAACATGACTTAAAATCGTTCCCAGTTTTCGTTTCCTTATTTAAAGCATCTAAATTTGATTACTTTTTTACGCTTAGCTTTACTGATACGTGTTGGAAACGCTTTATCAGTATCATCCCAATCTCTTATTTAGAACAACATTACATGGATATTCGAATGCTTTGCATTCATATCTGAGAGTGTTTCTGGATCGCAGATACTTTTTAGTTGTCAGTGGTTTATTTAATCGATAGATCAGCGGCGTGCAGAGTGGGGGGGGCGAACGGGGCGCCGGCCCCAGGCATCCAAGGCAGAGGGGCATCCAAAGAGTGAAATTCAAAAAATTTAAATGCTGAAACTAGATGATTTTTCCTATTGTAAGGCTACTACTGCATGCTGCATGGATTAATTTCGAAACTTGTTTTCAACACTTATTCTTACGTATTCAAATGTCAGTAATTGTCAGCTTCTTCATTACTCTAGGTGTGCGTTGTGACATGACTTGCTCCAGATCGTGTGATCAACGGAAACTCACAAAAAAAGGATTAAAAGATAATCAAGGCTGAGAAAAACCCATTTTTAAAAAAAAACAGCCCATCGCGTTTTTTGTTTTTTTAGATTCGGTTTTGGGGGATTTTTGAAAAGAAACAGGTTTTTGTGATTTAAAAAAATACATAAAAACCCATTCCGAATTGTTTTCATTGCATCATGCAACATCACCACTTGCAGAATTACATAATAATAACTTGTTACACCTATTATGGCATTCAAATTTGAGGGTAAAGAAATGTACCTCATCTTTGTTTTCGCAAAGTGCTGTTGGTCAATTCACTCCAAAGTGGTAAGGCTTAGAAAGAATGCGCACAGGAAACAGAGAAAAGCCACTTAAACACAAACTCTGTAGTTTCACTTTAATTTTATGAACATGCCCTGCTAGTTCAGCATCTACATAGTGTAATTTTTGGAATATATGGTTTGGTATGGTCCAACATCAGAAACAGCTTGGTGCAGAGAAGGCAGAAAAATGGATTAAAATATACCGATTTTACATCAAAAGAAAAGTAAAGAGTGGCATTATTGGTGGGTTTTATTTTTTTTTAAGTGGGATTTTCAAAAAACAACCGGATGCGTTTTCTTGTTTGGGTCCAATTAAATTAACACTGAAGTTAATTATGGACGTTTGATTGACGTTTTCAGCCAAATTTCAAAACTGTCCTATTTCAACGTGCTTGATTTAGCTGATTTTATAATGCAACACTAGTTTCCCGTTTCGTTTTTTTTGTGCTAANACAGTCGCACACCTGTTCTGGCAAGATGTGCTTCGTTTCGAGCTTCGTCATTAATTGGCAGTTCAGGCGNATTGACCGTATTGNCTCACACACGCCCGTATCTGTTCTTTACCTTCGTAACTGTACACATAACAGCCACATAATATAAAACGAAAATTTTCTTGCGTACCTTATGCGCATTCTTAATTCTTGTGCATTTTACAAGTTTCAAACTGTCAACCCTGGGTGTCCGCCATCCCAGCCGCATACCTTCTCTTCTCGATTGCTATTGGACGAGATATT
>JGI24021J15306_10003939_pt1 | contig 17032 bp, 14 predicted proteins | sample Ectturendosymbi1_FD_15306 | JGI IMG/M metagenome (IMG submission 15306) | reverse complement strand
GTTTGGCGATAGTTCACTTTATCCGAAAAATTGCATTTATTTTGTCTGCTAAGGCTGATCAGCGCAAGCGCTGACAGCATTGGCTGCATTAGGCCTAACAATTTCTGAAGCACAAAACTGTTTCACGAGCCCAAAAACAGCAGATGTTAACATAGAAGCATTCCATTTATTGTGTCTCAGCAGGAATAAAGGAAAACTAAAAGTGTGCTGGACTTCTAAAAATAACAGCAAAATCGAAAGTTTTCTTGCGTACATTATGCGCATTCTCAATTCTTGTGTAGTTTAGCAAGATTCGCTTTTTCAAACCGGGGTGTGCGCCAGCCAGTCCAGCCACATTTACTCTATGCTCGACTGCTCATATCCGACAAGACATTAGCGCAGCCTCATTTTTCCGCTGTAAATTGCTCTGACGAATTGATGAGTGTGTTGTACTCCCTTGTTTTAACGAACCGCCTGATATTTTTGCGGTTACGAACTGTGTATCGTAACGTTGGGTGTATTTTCCTCCGATAGCCTAACTTGGAGCGCTAATAGATTATAATCAATGCAATGACACATAAAATAAGGAGAGTGGATGTATAGAAAAACGTGCATATTATGTCAACGAACTTTGCTAAAACGTTGGTTTGGAAACATGACTGTGACGTCAAATTGTGACGTCACAAACAGCGCACAACAAATACAAATGACTACCCTATGCCACTGAATGAAACACCCCATGAAATTTTCTGCGTACGCCACTGCTACGTATGCTTCGCGCCATTACGTCATTACCGAAACAGCCCTTCGCAGTTTTCATTTTTCACAGCGTTTTTCTCCTGACTGACCATAAGAACTTGCTGCAAGATCACTGCAGTTCAATTTGCATTGTACTGATAATTATAAGAGCAGTTAGCGAAGTGTTTGAAATATGTCGTTTGTATCGTTTTCTTTGGACGTGATTTTCATTGTAAGTCTATTTAGCGCGTCTGCCTTTCGTGTACGAAGAAACGGTTGAGTAAAATTTCTACATTTCAATGATTTTTTATTTGTTGTATTTGCAAGTAAGAAACAACCGAAGCATGTGGGAAAAATGTCAGAAATTGAAAGAAATTCAACTCAGAAGTGATAACGACATTTAAAATAAAATTTCGGCAGAATCCACTAATTTTTAAGTCTCGGGTCTCCGTCTCGAATGTCAAGTCTCGAGTATCGGTCTCGTAAATTGTGATGATGTCTTCGTCTCGAATCGAAATTTGACACGGGTGTCGGTCTCGGTCTTGAAGGTTACGGTCTCGACTACATCACTGCTAGGTACATTGTTGGACGTTTGTCTGAAAAAAATCAGCTCATGGGACGAGCAGGGGAGAGGAAGAAAGCTGCCAGATGTGAAAGCTGAGTGGTTGTGACGATCTTTCAGACTGAGTTAAGCTTGCTTTAAATTGACATTGTGGTCGCCAGTCAGTGGCCAGTGCGTCTATTGGCATAGTCCGTGTCCTGTGCCCCATCTACCAAGAACATCAGAAGACGTAACCAGTACGCGAAGTACTAATTTTAGCTTTTGATGTATCGATAAGGACCGAAAAGATCCCCTTCCTACTGCAGTTTTCAGAGTAGAGATGCAATAAAGCAACATGCACTGCGCTACCGGACGTGTGGCCTAGTGGTATGAGCGTTCGCTTCCTGCCCTGTAGGTTGAAGTTAGGCGTGGGTCGAAACTCAGGCAGGTCGAACCAAGACCTTAAAAAATTGGAACTTCCTAAAACAACCGCTCTTCACAGTGACCATAGCAGGGAAACTCTTCAATTGGTGCTGTTATTGTGTGTGCAGTTACCTGTACTCGCAATTGCGTTGTGTAAAAACTTTTCACAGATGTTCTCGTGTCTTTGCCATTCTGATCGTCGCAAACGTGAGGGCATGGGCCATGTACCTTACTATCAAACAAAAACGAGCCTGCATATTAAAAAAACACGTCTGCATATTAAGTAAATGTAGTACTTTGTTAGTGCGAATTCTTATGTACAAAGCAAGTAAAAGCGACTCTTGGGAAACAGTATCACTTTCAGATTACACCAAAAATAAAACGCAAAGTCACATTTCACCATTCATTAATAAATTCATTCTCCTGATTGTGCAAACAAAACAACAGAATCTGCAAAAATCATTGAATGGACACTAGAAACAAATGATAATGTACAGATGCATGGAAAACATCCTTTGATATGTTGTGAAATCAAAAGAGGGCGGGTTCTTCGATCCGATGGGAATTTCTTTGATATTGAGAAAGCAGACAGGCAAAAAAATATTGCTAGTTTCAATAAAATGTAAAGCACTGAAAACATTATCGTTCTCTTAACAACATTTTTCAAAATTTGTAAAAGTTAGGGACATTTGGAAGCAGATAAAAATTATGCACGAAACCTAAATTGGGCAGCGAAATTGAAGCTGGTTGAAACATATCATTACATTTGAAAAACAAAGAAGATTATCATGGATAGAGGCATATGTTCAAAAACAAATTTTGTGCTGATTTCATTTTCGAACTCGTGAATATATTTCAAACTTTTCTCAATGCATGCTGCAAAGCACAAACGCAACAACGAAATTCTCACGTTCATCAATCGAAAGCTTATCCGAAAAATTTTTTTACAGGCTGTCCTGTATGTAAGGAGAGCTTAGACATTTGATGTACTGGTTAAAACCAAGAATCAAATATCTCTTGTCACTGGAATACTATCGTTCAATTTTTGTCACACTAACCATAATGTCGGGTATGAATGACCTGGTTTTCAAAAAAAAGTAAAAATGCACTTTCCTTCAACGAAAGTTTATCACAAAAACTACACTGAAAATATCTCATTGAGCAGTTTGAGCACTAACAAAGTTACTTTGCACTCTTATATCATACGATTTTTGATGAAAAGGGGGTAGTGTAGGCATCACATATGTCTGAAGTGAATTACTCATAACAAAACATTTTGGTCCTGAAGAACTTATTTTGTTGTGTACTGTTACCACGACTGTAGAAGCATGCGCTGAGTGATTTTCAGCTCTTTACAGGTACCTGGCGCTTTTTGGTCAATACAGCATAAGCAGTCTCACACTAACCATAAAGTCGGTTCAGTGTGACTCGAAATGACAACCTTTCCCCTACACTGCAAAATCGAAATACGCAAGGACGACCGCAAGCGCACCTATTTATAAGTCACACAAAAATGAAGCTACTGAAGCGTGGAAAGCTCTCTGTCCCGTGCTTACGTAGGTTTCACGTGGGTGACCTCACTTGACCAGGTTCAGTAGGGACGGCATTACTAATCCAGGCTAAAATATTTGCAGTAAATACAACAAAAAATAAAAGAAAGTAAAGGAACAACCTTTCGTATTTACTCTCAAAAGGCAGAAATTTACAAAATCAAAATCTATGCCTTTTCGAAACACAGAAAAAGTTGAAAACGCATCATCAAAGAATTTTCATTGCATGCATGACAGTGGCACTTCGAGCGAAGAATTAGAAAACTGACCAATATTAGAAAAGCAGTATTAAAATATGTCGTTAGATGAATACCACTTATTGAAATGGGCAAAAAGAAAAGCGTAATATATTGGGCACAATTGAGCTTTCCATGAAAAAACAAAAGACTAATCGACAAGCGAAATTTATTTCAGACTAAAGATGAAAATTTTAGGCAGAGATTTTTCGTTAATCTAGCATTTGTCACGAAACATTTATAAAACAAGAACTATGCTTAAAAAAAGTTTGAGATATTATGAAGGTTTCATCACTTATTTTCACTAAAAATAATATTACGCATTGTGTCAATCGTTCCTCATACAAAAGATGTACAAAACTAGCTCAAAAACAGTGAACACTGCAAGCGACGGGAAAAATATAGGTGATGCAAGATAACCCATAAAACTATTTACAACAATCATCATTGTAGAGACTTTTGAGGAGCACCTTTTCGGCTTGAAACCCGCTCAAAATTGAAACATACATCTTAGTACAAACTAAGCTTTTATTCTGAATGTTTGCAATGAACTAATTTTTTTCTGATCATTAGCTTTTCTTTCTAATTTGTGTCGGTTTTTCCCAAACCTTCGTGCGAGTTTGCTTGACATATTTTGTCAACATCGTTCTGAGGAACGTGGCAAGCAAATAACAAATGTTTCAAGCAAATAGCAAATGTTTCACAAATGTTTCAGTGGAACCATGCACGGATACCGTTAACAACTGCACCCAACCCCATGCCTCCTCCGGCCCCTATCCCCATTGCTGCTGCTGCTCCCAGTCCAGCTTCTGTCGTTAACGCTAAAACCCCTACAGGAGCAGCAACAGCGCCAGTCGCACCAAGTATCAATCCACCAATTAAGGCTCTTTTTAGGAAAAAGCCTCCGAACTTTTTGCTGTTCTGTTTTCGATATTTTCCAAGCTCAACTTTTAAAGAGTCGCTCAGTGTATTGATGAAATCATCGGTGATGACGTCATGCGATGGGAAAGCGTCGTTAACCTGTACTTTCAATTCACTGAGAAGTTTACTGTGCTGGTCCTCCAGCGTCTTGTCATTGACGTAGTCTCCACTGCACAACTACAACAACAAATGTTAGGTAATTTTATTCTACTGTTCAACACATTCGCAACCAAATTTTAAAAAAGTTTCTTTGGCACCAAGGGGTTTGGACGGCTTGCTGTTTTTCTTTTCACCTTTCAACATAAAACAAAATGCCAGTTAACCAAACACATTGCAGAAAAAATGTTATACTTTTATTGCATACAATTTTCCACAATTTTTGGCTTTTTTTGCCAAAAAAAGATGGCTGACAGGCACTTTTGGGCTTTGACAGGCTCAGCGCCACCCAAGAAAACAAGTTAAAATGACATTTAAACAAAAAATTTGCAAAAAGCATAGATTAGTTTTTTGAAAGCACCTTTTCTCGGACATTTGGTGGACTTTGTCAGTTTAGGCCAATTCAGTTAAATCACTGCCAATGAAAAGAACAAATAAAATAAAGTGCAGAATTTAATTTGTGTTTTTTGTAGTTTCTTGTTCCAATTCCTTCTGGTTTTCTTGAGCATAGAGTTGGATGCCGGGCCTTTCTTGGATTGCAGTTGCTCTTTCGCTACGACGTTTTTTCTTACGTTTATTGATCAGTGCGGGGGCTTGGACCGATGCGATTGCGGCATTTGTTGCCAAAGCGCGGAGCAGTACGGATGGGCTTGAAGCTGACTTGTTTGGTCGAGTGCGGCCGATTTTGCAGTAACTTGTGTGGACGATCGCAACCAAATTGCTGAATAGGTGAATCAGGAATGACAATTCCGTAATTCAGATTTGTTGTTGTTAGGCTTGGTTTCCTTATATTTTGGTGAATTTGCAGCTACACTTCTTTACTGTGCTTTCGTGATTTGTTAGTTATTGCACCTATGTTGTTTATTCTACATCTTGCGGGTAATTCAAAAAAGCACAATGTTATTCTTATGTTATTCTTTCATATTATTGTGACGAGCGGTGATCCATGCCCAGCGAGTGAGCGTCGCAATGATGTAAACATTTTTCAAAGATTTCCTGGATAATTTCACGTAGCTACCAAAGGCGTATGTCTTCCATTGGCACTGAACGGTTAGGCTTTTTGTAAAAGACGTGAATTCACGTTGCTTGGCAACCTGTGCAGAAAAACAACATGAATTCAAATCTTTAGTAGCAAAAGGTTTGATGACGTGTGTTGCGCACCAAACACAATAACATTATATTTACACTAAAAAAATCGCATCTGTCAATTGCTTGAAACTAACATTGGAAAACCACCCTTACTCATATTCTTTGTTAATTACAGAAAAAACTATTGCAATGTGAGCAATCAGAACCTTACGTTTAGTCTACTACATCTCCAAATTTAGACCATGGAGCATTGTGTAGTCCAGCGTTTTGTTTCGAAATAACGTTCCTGGATGCAGAAAATGAATTACCCCACGTTTTGTGTTCTTAGCGCCATTGAGCAAACATTGCTTACGTTATTGAACTAAATATTCTGACAAACTTTCTTTTGCACGTTAAGTTTTACATGAAGAGTTGAAACTTCAGCAGTGAGGTGTAACCCTCATGCAATATAAGTAACTTATTTCGTTTCAAAGTCTTGAAAAACGAAAGCAAGCAGGCTTGTCACTTCGAAGTAGTTTTTTGGCAAATCAGCATTTGGTGAATTTGTTTCAGGTGTTATTTGTTACTGTTAGTATGGAGGCAATCAGCTTCAAAATTTGTTGAATTTTGACCTGATGGGTCATGCAACGCATAGAAAGTAATGTATCACACAAACACAAACATTGGACGGCAGGGTAAGTTTTATAGCATAATGTAAATGTATCTTTGTGCAAATATACATTGGTTAAGCTGATCTGGATGTTGGCCAATTATGAAAACAATCTTTCTAATACATGCAATTTCTATTTATAGCATTACGAAAAAAGTTTTGGTTTTCTTATTGAATAAAATCTGTGAAGTTGCTCATCTAAAGATTTCTTATGATTTTTGAATATTTTGCTCAGTTACAAAATTTTGTGAAACAGATAAGGCTTTCGATAAACACAATATTTTGTTTCTAACCTTGCTCATAAGATCCGTGTGTCTGCTTTTGGCATCTTCTTTGAAATTTCTTGCCTCTTTTTCGGATATTTCCTGCAATGAAAAATATTCTGGCACTGATTTTCATCAAAATGAAAATGAAATTTTCATCAAGATTGCGTTAAAACGTGTGTCTCTGACTCCGTGTGTATGCGTATTTATTTATTCAATTTATTTTATTTATTCATTTTGCACAGACACATGGTTAATACCACAGGAAATAGTTAAAAAACACAAGGACACATAATACTTGCAAGGTTTGTGTCAATAAACATACCCAGAAAATACTGAAGATGAAAAGACACAGAAACAACCCACTATAAACTACTGCATTCGGTAATTCCCGTACAGAAGTGCGACATAATGGGAGAAAATTGGACATTTGTAAAAGGATGTCACAATTGAAGTGAGAAGATAAAAAATTAGATGAAGATGAACATCGTTGAACAAAAGCATACAGATTGTTTTTTTGTCGAAGTATCAAATGTTCTGATAGAAGCATACACTGGAATCAGCGTCGGTGACGTTCTCAGTCAAAATGTGAATTGTAACGGCAACCTCGTTCAGAGGAGTTTGCAGATTAAGGATGCAAGTTTACCTCTGTTCAATATAAGATTATCATATTATATAAATTTTCACGGTTGTTTAGATTTTGGTTTTCATAGATGTCCATACTGCTGTTTTTTGATGAATTAGTTTAAAGTTTCAAGTATTTTTTCCACAATGCTGCGATTTCATTTACAATTCATCCACCTGTCGACGATGGGCGCATGGGTTTGTTGTTGTTTTTTTCTGATTTTTTGACAAAAAGTTTTGGGAGAGCACTTGCACGAGCGTCTGCTTTTTCTTTCCATTACAACAAGCTCTCGGTAGACATTTAAAATCTTTTCGCCTCTTTTTCGTATTTTCAAACTAACGTCCACTTAGGGGCGTATGGTTGTCTTTCTGCAGAAGTTAGCATTAGCTGAATTGCAATTTTTTTCACAACTCACACTGCGCTCAAAGATGTGCTGTCCGAGAAATGATGTAATGGGGGTGACTTCTTTTGCTGCCGTTGTGAGCGGCATATTTATTATGCAATTACTGTCATGTTAGCGTGCGTGGAAAAGCTCATATGCAAGTTGTAACGAAGAAATTCTGAACTGCGTATTACATTGGATACCACATACAAGTGTTGAAGGCAATGTATAACATTGTGTTCACCGTAAATTGCAATAAAATCGGACCTTCAACAAACAAGTATTCAACCTTCCAAACTGAAAGTTAGTTTCTGTGCAGATGTTGTCTTGTTGCCTCTTGGCTGGATTGCACAACGTCTGAGAAATCCCAGAAGCACACAGCCGCATTTAGCAAAGAACCTAATTTATTTGACTGTTGTGGGGTGAATGACAAGCAGCCCACATTTGGTTACGATTTTGCCTTGTGAAATTCAGCAAGGTCTTGTTTGTGTGTTGGTGTGGTAAAACCCTCGCTGAAATTTGGAAAATTTCGACTCTAACTTTTTGAAGCACTGCTGATGACAACGAAGCCCTGCTGAATTTGTTTGAAAGTTTCAGATATATGATTTCCGTTACAATGTTCATGACAGCATTGCCACGGTTTTATTTGACAGAAATGGTTCTACTTTGAAATGGTTATGCGTACGCCGAGCAGCGCAAAGCCTTTTCAAGATTTTCTCGAGCCTATTTTACCATTTTAATAAGTTATAGCGCGATGGTACCTAAAAATGGTATTCTGGAATGCACAGCTTGTGTCCTTGGTAACCAAATTACACTGTGAGCACAACACAGTGTAACCTACAAACGTTTATAGTATGCATGACTTTGCTCAGAGGTCACCTGTCAATGTTCTCTGCCTTCAACACTTGTATGTGGTATCCAATGTAATACGGACTTCAGAATTTCTACGTTACTACTTGCATATGAGCTTTTCCATGTTGCTACGAGAGCAAAGACTGCCACCCGTGCTGGATGTGTGCGGTGCGGACCAGAGGTGGCCGGAGTTACTTTTTCAGACTGCAACTCCAATCCTGTTCCAAAATTGTTCAATCCGAGTCCGGCTATTCTTCAAGTTTGAGAATCCGGCTCCTGTTCTGACTCCGGCTGCAATCATCGATCCAACCGTAAGTTTAACCGTGTTCGTACCTACGAAATGACTGTACAGACTCTTGCTACTGCCGAGATGCAAAAGTGACTCTGGTCCGGGTCTGCTTTTTCCTAAATTCTTGACTCCGGGTACGGATCCGGGCCATAAAGAAAAATGCCGAATCCTTCCGGAATTGACTGCGGTTATCCGGATCCGTTCCCACCTCTGGTGCGGACTAGCATGCCTTTTTCAAAGCGCGGCAGCATCCCTGCTTCACAGGATGACTGAAGACCCAGCATAATGCAGCTGAACACCGAGGAGGTCAACAACACCAGCGTTATCGAGCAGCTAGCCTACAAGAACGAAGCATTCAACATCATCCTGCAGGAAGCCCACTGCAAAACTGCAGACCAACTAGTGATTCCCAACTTCTCACCAGGTAGGTTAGTCCTGAACAGGAGACACGGCTTTGCCACGTGTGTTCACGAACGCTTGGGGTCGTCACTGGTCGATCACTCGCTAGAGTAATCAGAGACAGAGTGGTTGTGCGTATACGTCGTTAGCTATAAGATCATTAACGGTCTACAAACCTCCACGCTCGTTACTCACACCAGCTGGTATCCTGACGTTCCCACGCACACGTCTGTATGATGGCGGGTTCAACTGCAAGCATGTCAACTGGGGTTACAGCAAAAAATGTCCCGACTATGAGTGGTTGGACTTCTGGGCAACACCTAACAACCTTGGACTGCTGTCCAACCCAAACGAAGCTGTCAGTTTCTCCACTCACCGACGGAACGTCTGCATCAACCCGGAACTGGCCCTCGCGAGTTTCGGTTAGGACAACCGACTGCCGGACAGACGTGTTCGTTCTAGGAGCGTTCCCGCGGTCACAACACCGGCCCTCGCTCATAATGCCACCGAGACTCAAGGTTCCTGCCCACAGCGATCCGGTGAAGCGTTGGAACTTTCGCAAGGCTGATTGGAATCACTTTTGCCCACTAACAGGTGAATCTGTTCAGAGATTGCTACCTCCAGACGCAACCAACGTCGAGAAGGCATACCAGGATGTGTGAGAGCCTGCTATCTGCTACTAAGCAATGCACCCCATGTGGTCGTCTCAAGAACTATGTGCAATGCTGGACAAAGAGTGCGAGATCGTTTATCGCGCCTTCCTCCGAGCCCCAGTGAGTACTGACTCTGATAGAACCGCTTCCTCTCTACTTTCTCGCCTCGAACAGAAGAGGTAGGAGCGATGGGAATAAGCTGTCTATTCCATCGAACTCTCGCACTCCAGCCGCAAGACGTGGAGCACCAAGAATGAACCTACTGGCATGCCTGGACGCTCCTCCCGTCTGTGCCCCGACTCAGAAAACCCCATCGTCTCACAACTCGTGAAGAACGGGGCACACAGGACCGGGAGTCGCGGGTCCACAAGGACCTCCAAGAAGGAGCTGCCAGATATATGAAAGGTCCAAACACCTGCAGGATGCAGTATCGCTGGCCCTTTCACGCCAAAGGAGCTTGCTGCCGCCCTCAGGCACCTGAAGTCAAGAAAATGGCCGGGACTGGATTCTATTTTCCTGGAGTTTATTCTCCACGCCGGGTTGGCTCTCAAATGTTGATTTTGCGATTTCTTCACTTTGTCCATGTGCCAACTTTTAGGGGAACCAAAAAGCTGTCGCCCTATATTCCTGGTATGTGTCATCTTCAAGATTGTCGAGAGACTCATCTACGTTCGTGTCGAATCAATTATCGACTCATTACTCCCACAGGAACAAGCGAGCTTTCGACACGGGAGGGCGACCGTAAATCAAGTCACCCTGCTGACTCAGGACATTAAGGATATCTTTTCGGCTAAGAAGAAATCCGGAGCGGTGTTCGTCAATCTCACAACAGTCTTCGACTGCATGGCATCCTGGTCTCACCTCCAAGCTACTGCAATTGCTACCTGACTGGCACATGATTCGCATGATCATGGAACTGCTTGGAAATCGCAGTTTCACCCTTACCACCAGCAACGGCAAATGGAGCATGTCACAATGACTCAAAAAGCATCCCGCAATGATGCGTCCTTGCACCCATTTCTTTACCATCTGCACCTCTGGCATAGCAACCACTGTCTCCAGAAAGTATGCATACGCTCTAATCTAGCAATCGTGCATGCTGACTGGGGTTGGCAGGCAGTGGAAGGGGTACTAAGGAAAGACATGGCAAACGTAAGTGAATGCCTCCAAGCCTCGAAGCTAAAGCTCAGCGCTACAAAAACACTGCAGGGAGTCTTCCACCCCAACAACAAGGAAGCTAAACTTGAGTTAAAAGTCAACCACAACAACGAAACTCTGCCCTTCAGTTCCGAAACCAACTACCTCGGAATAACGTTGGACATGTCGGCCACGTGCCGCAGACACCCCGAGTCACTTCGCAAAAAGTTGATATCACGCTACGCACCATTAAAATGGCTTGCTGGGTCTTGCTGGGGTGCTGGAGCAACAACGTTCCTAACAGCCACCTTATCCCTGGTCCATTTAACAGCAGCGTACTGCTCTCCTGTCTGGTGCCGCAGTGCTCATACCTGCCTCATTGACCCTGCCATCAGCGACGCCTTGCGAATCGTGTCAGGATGCCTGCGTCGTACACCAGCACACAACCTCCCTATCCTCGCACGAATCCAACCTGTTAATCTTCGTCGCTAAGGGGCCACTCTGTCTGCAGCACGCGGTGCCACGGAGCCTGGACATTTGCTTCCACTCAGTGCTCACCTGTCCACCGGGTAGGAATGAACGGTCCCTCAAATCGAACACCCATTTTTGTCATCAGTTCATCTGACAACAGCAACAGAAGTGAGGCGTTCTGGGTGGATCACCGATAGGAGACGGAGTGGTTGGACAACGCTAAGCGACTCCGTTCTTTCATACCTCGACATCGACACCCACCTTCCTGGAATGAACCTTCGAAAAACAGCCTGGGCCCGACTTAATCGGCTCCGCACTGTTGTCGGACGCTTCCGCTCATGCTTGCACAAATGGGGCATGGCCTCCTCTTCAGCCTGTGAGTGTCGTGCAGAAGAATAAACCGTCCGCCATGTTGTCCTCCAATGTCCAATCCATCGACTTCCCAATGGATTCCATGGCCTGACGGTTCTGGATGATGAGACTATCGAATGGCTGCTCAACACATGCCCCGAGATCTAGTGCGTCCAAGCAGTGGATAGTAACAACTCGCTTAAGCGTTGAACATGTGATATGATCACCAAAAATCACATGCGATAAGTAATCAGCCTACTTTTGCAATGACTAACTAAAGTCTTGGGCAAAACAAATTAGATAAAACGTGAGTCATGTTGTTTCCACTGTCATGACCAAACCTTATTGCACAATCTGGCGAATGCAAGCATGAGACAACGCAGTGTTTGGTGATGGTGCATCTTGCTCGTTTAAACGTACATGCTGATAGCATAAATTACAGTATATGCAGATTATACAAAGAACTTCTATGTTGATTGTGGTAAAATATGCTGCATCGCATGTTGCGATTGGAAAGCCCGAGCGGCATGTGTGCAAAGCTTCACACAGTGGCAGCAAGCAACAATAGAGATCACCCGACGAGATCACTCTCCTCGTCACCATATCAAGTACTAACAACTGCTCACCAGCTTCACAAGCATTACACTGCATAACAAATTTTTTTGAAATTTTTACTGGCTTAATGTTTTTATTGTTTCTGGATAATTTCGGGGAGCTGATTCCAAAAATGGGATTAGTTTCGTTCTATCATCGACCGTTAAAACTGTCACTAAGGCTTTTTACATGTATTCACATGAGTGGATTCCGCTCTAAAGCAACGTGATAAAATGTACTTCAGAATCAATAGCACAAAGACGTTGAATAAACCGTCAACGTTATTTGGCTGCCAATTGAGGTTTCCTTTGCACACATAAAAAAATGGAGTGATAAGAGTGCGAAATCTTTGTTATCTTGTGACTTTCTTTTGGCGCTACCTTCTCAGTAATCATTAGCCTTAATGTTTTCTGAGTCTGTTGAATTTAATGAACTCACCTCCTTAGAAAGACAATTGAATCGTGTGAATGCACTGGTTAAGCAGCGTGAGAATACCAGGGCTAGTTTAGTATCGCAAAATCTCCTTGCAATATCCAGTTTCTTCATTAGCAAAGCATTGCATCATTAGTATAGGCTATCATAACACCGCTACTGTGTTTGTAGAGATACCTTACTTGTTATTGTTAAATTAAGTTAATGTTTTTCTGATTTGGAAGTCACAATGGCTAGTAAACAATGTAAAAATTCACCTGATTCTTTTTGTTACGTTTGTGGATATTATGTTAGTGGCAAACACGTTTCAAATAAAATTGTGAAAGAAGCCAAATACTGGACAGCATACAGACTGTATTTTGGAATGCCCATTGGGGACCAGGACAAGGCCTGGGCTCCACATGTAATTTGTGGCAGCTGTCAATATATTCTTGAAGGTTGGTTGATGGGCTCTGCAAGAATTATGCCACTTGCAATTCCAGGAGTTTGGAGAGAGCCACAAAACCATCGCAACGACTGTTACTTCTGTATGACAAATATTGCAAAGTATCGCAAGGTCAAAGGCAGAAGAACATTAACATACCCAAGTATACCTTTATCCATTGCACCTGTTCCTCACTGCGAAACTTTACCAGTTCCAAACCCACCTCCGAAAGTAAGTACTTTTGCGTTTATAAATACCGGCTGCTTAACTGCTATAAGAATTAGATCCATTCCTACATATTATGTTTTTGTGTTTGTAGCTGGAACTTGATGATGAACGTGAAGACTCAGCATCAAACGATCCTTTAGAGAGTGATGTGGAATATGCACAAGCAATAAGTTCAAAACCTCATTTTCCATCTAAAAAAGGGGTTGGATGATTTAATACGTGACCTCGGGCTAACAAAATCTGCAGCAGAGTTATTATCTGCAGCATGCTGGGTAATGCATCATGCTGGGTAATGGTTGCAAAATAACTGCATACAGGAAAAGGCACTTGGACTTCTCTGTTTACTTTGATGTAGCTTAAGACCTTTGCTATTGCAAAGATGTGAATGGTTTGATGAATGCTATTGGAATAGAACATGAACCGACTCAGTAGCGAAGTTTTATTGATAGCTCCACCAAAAGCCCTAAAGCAGTTTTACTTCATAATGGGAACAAATATCCGCCAATTCCTATCGCTTATTCAATACAAATGAAAGAAGACTATGAAAACATCATGCAACTACTGCTTAAAACAAAATATGCTGAATTCAATTGGCATGTTTGTGGTGATTTCAAGATGTTGGGGTTTTTGTTGGGTCTCCAGGGTGGATACACCAAATACTCGTGTTTTCTTTGTTTGTGGAACAGTAGAGCTGCTGGAGAGCACTACAAGAAGATCCATTGGCCGCTAAGGGATGAATTAACACCAGGAAGGTACAGTGGCATCAAGGAGCCAATTGTAAGCAGGGAAAAAGTTTCATTACCGCCCCTTCACATAACACTAGGTTTAATAAAGCAATTTGTCAAAGCTTTAGATTTCGAAGGAGAAACATAAAGAAATCAGAGAAATATTCCCAAAAATTTCAGATCCCAAGCCAAAGGGAGGAATATTTGTTGGCCCCCAAATTGCTACCATGTTGAAGTAAAAAAAAACCTTGAGGAAAAAATGACTGAAACAGAAAAGAAGGCTTGGCAAGCATTACGATGTGTGGTTAAAGTTTTTTGGGAAAGAATAGAGATCCAAATTACAAAGAGATAGTGAACACATGGATCACAACATACCAAAGGATGGGATGTCGCACGTCACTAAAACTTCATTTTTCATCCTCTCATCTTGATTTCTTTCAAGAAAATCTTGGGGTCTTTAGCGAGGAATACAGCGAGAGATTTCACCGAAATATTCAGCCAATGGAAAAGCGGTATCAAGGCCGCTGGACAGAGCAATGGGCGATTACATGTGGTCTTTGATAAGGGAAGATACGTATGGTCATTAAAGAAAAACTCGTTCAAATGTTCATTGTTGAAGGTCTTTTTCGTTGAAAAACTGTGTTTTGATGTTTTTTGGACTTGCGATTAACAAAATGCTATTTTAATTGTGATGCTTATGTTCAAGTAAGCTTTACAGAATATCACTACGAGTTGGATTTCTTACATGCGGAGTATGAAAATGTACATACAACGAAAAATACAGTTTCACTCGAAAAAAGCAAAGAGTGTCAATACAGTGAAAACCGTTGATGATACGAAAAAACTAATATGATTTTCGAACTCAGTGCCCCCAAAAACATAGAAGGACATTAAAAAAAGCAGCCAAGCAAAAATTGTATTACGTAATGTTATTTCAAGTTACTCACTAAGATCACTCTATCGAGATCACTCTATTACTGCTTGTTCGAGCCAAGTGAATGTGGGTGTTAATCTTCGCGCACATCCCATTCGTGGTGAATCGTACTTTCAACGCAACTCCAACCGCGAGGTGGCAACACGCAGAATGCTGTCCAATGTTTTTTGGAGTTTTTTTTATAGGTGCAATAAATCCGAAATTTGAGCATAGTGCCCTCGTAGCTAGCTGGCAACAAAAACACTCACAAAGTGAACTTGTGAAACGTCACTCCAGTTGCTTCCTCCAGGACACAAAGTTATATTTTGCACCACAAAGCAAGTCATGCTCAGAAATAATATTTTACCTGCATGACTCCATGTTCAAAAGGAGTATTTAACATTTATTCGAGAGATGATACAAGAGCGGCATTTACAATGAAGTTGACATAAAAACATACAAGCAACTTTTAAATTCTTCTGGTAAAATTCTCTATGCTTTTGAGGTGATTCTTTTTTGTTGAAATCACATAAAAAGGCGTTTTTAATCTTTATCAGTATTCTTCTTGGATGATTGATTAATTTTTTTGCTAACTACTTTCATCCCAGGTTTTCGTTGTTTGCTGCCAAAAATATACTTTTATAGTTTATAATAATGTCACATGTTCAAAACCTTATAGGGACCACCGTTACCAAAATGGGAACATGAACCATCCAATTAGGAACACATGTTGTAATTACCATACTTACTCCAGTAAGCAGTGATAAACAACATGTTGTTTTCTTCGAAAAATATTTTACAAGCCACTAGTTGTGTGACCTGGCTCCCAAAGATATCAGAGCCTGGGTGAACAATCAGAGAAAATCGCACGGGACGCTGTGCTTTGATTGCAAACAAGGACTGCATGTAACAGCCCAGAGGATCTTACGATTATCTATAAGATAACTGTCCAGCCGCGATTGCCAGCAACTATTTCACTGTGACACCTGTCAGCAAAACATAAAGACTTGTTAAAAAGAAACAACACAGAAGAGCAGTACAACAGTCACAAATTGTGAAGATCCTGTTGCAACTTCTTCGGTGGCGTTTCATTAAATGTGTGATTCACCACGAATGAGATGTGCGTGAAGAACAACACTATATATATATGTGGCGCGAACACGCAATAATAGAGTGATCATGGCATTTGAACTCTATTGTTGCTTGCTGCCATAGTGCGAAGCTTTGCGCATATGCCGCTCGGGATTTCCGATTGCAACAATCTACAATCAAGGGATGGGTGGCGTTGACATGTGCGATCGTACGCCGTCATCCTACCGACCGCGGCTGCGATCACGAAACCGGTGGATAAAACTTTTTCAATAAAATCCTGAATCTTTCTCTTAAGACAGCTTTTCGCTTTTGCAGCTATGCTAATCACACCAAGACTACTCATCTCCAAATTTGAATCGAAATCGCAAGGTACTGTATTTAGCAAAACCAGAAGCACGGCACCGTTGGTCCTATAGCGCAACCCAGCACATCAGAAAGATTCGACGGCGTGAACGACATACTGAAATCTGTTTCACAAGGAAGATGTGTCTTCTGCCAAAAAAACACTAGGCATCAATGTGAAAAGTGTGAAAAGATACTTCGTACGAAATGCAGTGCACTGTTCCACACACAATGAAGTGAACCCTTTCTAATTTTTCTCGATTTGCTGGAACATGTGACTGTTTTCTGCAGTAGGTGGTTTGGCTTTTTCATGTCATGAAAAGCAAACTAGTGAAGTTTATGTGTAACATAAATGTGAAGAACTTGCAATCTACGGAAATGCTGTTCAAACGCTAAGTAAATAGTCGTATTACTAAAGAAATACAAGCACAGTAAAAAACTTTAGCCTTGCGGCAAGCTTCTGAGGAATCTGCCTGCTTTCTGCATTCATTCTTCTGCGACGATTAAAACTTGCAAGCGTATCTATTTTTCATAGTTAAAGGCCACAAAGATGGCGGCAAGTAAATCAGTCACANTNT
>JGI24021J15306_10003938_pt1 | contig 17039 bp, 11 predicted proteins | sample Ectturendosymbi1_FD_15306 | JGI IMG/M metagenome (IMG submission 15306) | reverse complement strand
CTGAATAATGTGTGGTTGTAATTTGAAATAAATAGCTTTTTAATCAAAGTCACAATTGAAATTTTCATGGGTACACATCTTTTTGGGTCACCCTGTAGTAGCTCGAGTTATCAACAATTTTGTTTGTCCCCGTTTTTGTCTGATTCTGGTTGTTTTTCATTTTTGTCATTCTGTAAAATTTGTATGTCAGGGTTTGTCATTATTTGCGATGGGAAGTACAAAAATTTTATAACTGCACAAGACGTAACTTTGGCTGTGTATCTTCTCTGCAAAGCGTAGCCTTTATTCTCTTTGTCTGTTGATAGGTACATATGCGAGCACTTGGAGAAGAAACGCTTGTACAAAAAAGCCTTACTAGCGCAAAAAGAGGAAGAAAAATTAAACCCACCCATTAAAGAAAGATCAAAATCACTAGATGAATCTATGGCATCGCTTTATGCAAACAGGTACTAGACTCCATTGATGAAATGGCATTGTATTCGTTCGTGTACATAACTGAAAAATGGAAGTAAAGTATAATTTGGTCACTAGATTGTGTTACGCGACGAATTTTTTTCGCAGGCACTACGGTAAATACGATTTCACCTGTCAACAAATGTTCTTGGATACTGTCATAAAAGGCGCTCACACTGTCAAAAAGACTCTGTATGATGCAAGGCACTCAGAGTTTTCAAACAATATGTGGGAATATGCTGCACACTTAAGGTATGTTGTGGGAGTAAGTAGGCCTACGTTCTTTTACGCAGCTGCAGTGAAGTTTGGATAAGCAACCGTTTACTGAACGACCTCAGCACTGTGAAAAACAGAACGTGATCTTGTTATTGGTGTTTTGCAGTCCAGTCGATTGATAAATAAGCCTATGCTCTTAAGCAAGCACTTCGGGTTGCTGACCTTTGAACGGATTTTGATGCTGAAGTAAGCAGCAGCAACCGCGTTTGACATTCGCCCCGTCAATGGTCGCGATGCGTTTCTCGGTCGGGCGGGGTAAAGTCTTGTTCTGTCTGCGGAGTTTTGCCTGCAGCTGCCCTGGGTCCACACACTTAGTGAAATAAGTGTTCCGGTCACCCTCATTTTTTCGAGATTTACAAATGTAGGCTAAAATTGATGGCGACACGGACGCTGGAGCAATAAAAAAGACAAGCTTGCGAAGAACTTGCACCGATTATGCAATAAAAAGTGGTCGGTCCAGGGGCGTAACGAGGTTAGATAGCGCCCGGGGCAAGAATGAAGTTTGACGCCCCCATGTTCGAATTTGAGGTCTTTAGGAAGCAAATGTACTGTATTGAAGAAAGTACTTGTGACATTGTTGGGAGTTTTTGACGCCCCCCACAGTCATTCGGCGCCCGGGGAATCGTCCCCCCCTCGTTACGCCCCTGGGTTGGTCGTCTTTCTAACTGAATATGTTGCTCAGTTTAGATATTCAGTGCAGATATGTACGCATATACGGGATGGGCCATTAGTCCCTACCTATCCATATATCTTATATATCCATGTATCCTGTGCTGCAGTTTCGCTGCATAATACGATTCGACGTTATGTTATGAGACATTTTTCTCAACATAAACAAGTGTTATTGTAAACAGTGTGTTAATAATTGCCTGCAACTTACCATTAGAGTTATAATGTTGTTTATCTTTTTCTTCCCGACTTTAATGGCGAGTTAATTATATTGACCGTTCCAAGCTAGCGCATGACTCAACGTTTCACTGGTCTTTGCGTGCTGGTGGATTCTTTTTTTTTATGTTTCCTGCCTTGCCGTTCCCGACCCACTTTTTCTACTTGGGAAGTGCAGAGTCGAGATAGTACCATAAACAGCAAAGAGGCAATGCCACCGTGTTCCGGTGCCCTGATTGGAAAACAGTGGCGTACCTAGGGTTTCCCGCGCCCGGGGACAAAGCCAGTTTGGGCGTCCCCACCCAGCCCGTGGCACCATAGATGCAGAGTAAGTAAAGTGGCGTCGAAGGCTGACTTGGGCCTCGCATATAGTTGTTTCCAGGGATGAAACCAGCTCATATTTTTGGGGGGAGCAAATGCTTAATTGTCCGGTTCTCCCCTGGTTGTTTCTAGACCCATCTGGAAACTTCATATGACTGTGACGTCACTAAAAAGACGTCGGGAACTTTGAATCTTGGAAATCAGTAACTGTCGTAGAGTTAGAATTTAATCGTTTCGCGTGAAGCTATACCCACTTCGAAATTTCGGTCACGATTAACATTCAAACTGTTGTATTGCGACATTCCAAATTGCGGTAATACATTTGAATTGCAAGAACTAGTGAAAGAAAATGCAAAAACTACGCAAAAAGTTCTCTCATCTGCAGAAATCTGCATGAATTTTAATGATAGGCATTTATGGGCACAAAAATCTTCTGATAGCACAGCGTAAAACAGGCCAGAGTTGCGCTGTTTTCAAAAGCACGGATTAATTAATGACTTCTGAAGATCCCGAACCGTAGGATGGAGTGAATTTTCAAAATCGTGCAATACAAATTTTGGGGTGGTCCAAAAAGTTGTAAACATGGCCGAAACTAACTTTAAAATTGATATTAGGTGGTTGACCCCAAAAATCTGGTTGCTACCTCACCCTCGGGGTCATGTCCACCGGGTCAAATTTCATGAATTTGTCGTAACTCAACTTCTAGGTGAGATAGAAAACTGATTTTGGGCTCAAAAGATGCGGAAGACACAAATTTCTATTAGTGATAAGAGGAAAATTTTGCCTTACTTCATTCTAAAAAAAGTTATTATTGAAAAACTGATTTTTACACCATTTTCCCATAAATCGCAAAGATAATGAATAAACTAGTTCATTTTGAAGTTAAATTCAAATTTCGATTTCAAAATTTTGACTTAAAGGAACATTCTTCTAGTCAATAAAGTTTCACCACTAGATCTTTTACTGCATACAACTGTGCTCTGTCGGATGAGGATAGTAGAGCGGCCGTCCTGTCGTAAAAAGCGACTAATGGGCCACTTTCCTGATCTGTGATACAGGTTGGTGTTAGGAAGGGCAATTGGCTGTACAAATTTCTGCCTCAAGCAGTCTTCACGAAAGTGGGGTCCATCTGGCCACCCTCAGGGACGGGGACAGGATAGGATAAAAATTCGATTATTACTACTGCATCGTAGAAACAGAAATATTAAAAACAATTTTTGACAGTTAGTAAACATCAAGCATGTTATCGTTAGAGTTACCATGTATTTTAATATGGTTTTTGTCTGTTTTAAAATTTTATATGATATACTTGTAGACATAGCTTGCTTCATCAACATGTTGAGAGGAAAAAACACTAATACTATTGTATTGCATGATATCCATGTGTTTGCCAGTACAAAAATATTTCCACCCAAAAAGTTACCAACTATTGAGGATGTGATTTGTCTTGTTCTGTCTGAACCAAATTGGCGTACACGACAATCAACTGATGCTGTTTCCACAGAACTGGTGACGAATTAGAACTGGCAAAAAAGTAGTTGCATAATCTTAAAACACTTGTTGGGATATAATACCCTGTGAATGTGTCACATGTGTTAGCCTAGTAGGAAATATCTAAGAAAAGTGCCGCTTCGTCAGTTCTAGATTCGCAAATTTGTGATCTGAATTTCAGCAATCATGGCCAAGGAAATCCTCAGTTTATACATCGACTTATTTAATATAAAACACATGCAGCAGTAACTGAAAAGTTTACAATTATTACTAATACAGACAGTATATTCAATGCTATTGCACATGCACAGTTGCATTAAGATCTTGCAAAAGTTGTCAGCATTCATCCCACAAATATAATCACAATATCTACCTTTCAAACCACATCAAATCCATTTCAACATAAAATTTGTCAAACCATCAAAGGCCAAATTTTCTTAAACATCAGATCTCTTTTTGTAACAACATTGTAAGTTTCATCGCTACTTTAAAAGCATGCGCAGTAGCCTACTGCAGTGTGAACTCTAGATTCCCGTCCCATTGTGTCACAGTTATAGAGCGAGAGCCAAGTCGGATAGTTCGCAACCCTGGCTATCTGAAAGTACTCAGTTGTGACGCAACCGTGAGTTAAACGCAAACCACATGCGTGTGCTGATTCTGGAGGCAGAAGCTTCGTTCGCGTTAAAATGTCACTACGGTTCGTAACCGCTCATTTTGCGAACCTTGGTGATCTTGATGAAATTTCGTAACTGGATAACAATCACTGGAATTCGACATTTTGCAATTAGTACGTAACATTCCGAGTTTCAGTTGGCGTCCCACAATGTTGCGCCCCGAGGCAGATGTTCCCTAGTTACGCCACTGTTGGCAGATGGCAATAAGTGTTGATTAATTGTGAACTGCTTATTGTAGGCGTTTTTGCGAAATGCACAATTGCACCCATTCTGAGGAACGCAGTAACATAATTGGGCAAAATTTAGAGCGATTTGAAGCATTTGCCTTCCTGGTGCTGCGATGCTTATTCACAGTAATTTTCCCAGTATTTGCTCCTACATGACCTGCCCAATACCTTGTGTCACGGTTCTTTCAAAGTATTGTAGGTGCACCGAGCGTCTATAAGAAATCAATTTCGTGCGTTTTGAGTGTAGGTGCGCAAATGCAATCGAAATCTGCGCTGCAAATTTCTCAAATATCAGTCAGTTTTCTTCGCGGTGATGTGCAAAGCCACAAAATCGAAGAGGAAGTTTTGTTGAGAAGTTAGCTGAAAATGGCAGCAAAAGTTACCAATATTTTGTTGAAAGATTAATGGATGTGGCAAAGCCAAACCTTAAATTTGCAATATTTTGCGCTGATCTTTCAACAACGCATTAAAAATGTTATTCGTCTAGTGTTTGAGTTTTGGCACAAAACTGCTTTCATTGAAGAGACGTCAAAAGAAAACGTTAGTGAGCCGCCCGCATTTTTGACGTTTTCAACTAGTAACTATCCAGAACCATTGCCAGGAAGTCTTCACTGGAGGGGGCTTTGCGTTTGTGCCGGGGGGGCTTGATATTGAAAAGTTGATAAAACCTCCAATGATTTATAGTGTTTCATATTTCGATTTGGGGGGCTTAGTACTTTGTTTGGGGGTCTAAGCCCACCAAAGCTCGCCCGTGGCGACGGGACTGCAACGATCACTTGTCAAAGCGTTGCACATAACAAAAACAATTGTTTTGAAGGGATCGACTGCACATAGAAATGCCAAGCGTTGCACAACTTCCTAGCATTTCAATGCCAACGATATCTCTACCAACGATGCCAGCCATTCCCACCATGCAGGTGCTGTATATATTCAATTAATACTATTTAGTGCATGTGTTTGTCAGACAAACCAATCCTAATGAATGCTTACGCCTGAGCACCAATGACAGTGAACGCGGTTATTTGAAAATTATAAAACAGAAAATTTTGCATCCAAGCGTTCATGTACTTGCGTTTGTGATACTCCTCACTTAACTAAAATTACCGAGTGTTAAGTTTGTCCCGTTTGCCCCAGCCCTGTTCCCGAAAAAAACGCTTTGTTGTAAGATGACGGTCACGTGAGATGTGTTGCTATAAAATAAAAGTCGGTGGATTTCTTCTTACCATGAATGTGAGTTCCAAAAACACGTTTTCATTTTAATCGTTGTTGAGTGGCAGATTTGCTGAAGACGATTTGAAACAAGACTACACTATTCGCATTTTTGTCGGGAAACTATTTTGTATTGCAACGATACGAGCAAAATCGGAAGGTACCAAATACCGTTTGTCTCATGCTTCTTGACTTGGTTGTGTAATTTTTGCCCACTGGGGTTGAAGTATATGTACCTCTTACAACGTTCTCAACCTTGTTTCTTAGGACATCAACACCAACATAGAAAAATTTGGTTCCTCCATGATGCAGCGTAGTCACACGTTGGCAACTTCTGTTGGTTCCGTGTTTACGCTTAAAAGGTGGATGTGGCAGTCGCCAAACAATTCCAGTGATGACAATGAAAGCAAAAGTTCGGGTCGGTGTGGTGACGTTGTTAACTATTTCGATGCTTACAACCCTAAACCAGCTAAAGCTAACGTGCAATAACAAATGTCTGTGATTCCGAGCTTGCTCGCATAATTACTATCGGACGTGTTTGATTACTTGCAAACGACATTTCGTAGATTCGGGGTTGACGCATCGAAATTTCCGAATGTAGAGTAATTCTACCTCGTCACTTCAGGCGACGCTCACCATTGATAAAATGTTCACCAACTATTTGTTGCAGAGGAAGATTTGAACAGCCCAAGCATGACAAGGGTCACTGTGGATGTGCATTTGGCCGGAGCCCAGAGCACTCGCGACGAACATCCCACCAACGATCAATCGAGGCATTGTACCAATAAAGATGACAGTGTTTATAAACTAGAGAATATAATGGTCGAGTCGCATGCTCATGCAAGCAACGCCCACTGCTCCCAGCCCGCGGGAACGAAATCAGTTCCGAAAAGTGTGCGGTTTAATGCAGTCGGACTTGAACTGCAGCCCGATGAGCCTCAATGTAGCGGTGCTATTATTGAAACTGAGCAATTGCCGACAACGGTTGCTGACGGGCAGTGGCGTACCTATGAGACGTCAGTATAATCAGCCATTTTGCCAATCCAAGTTGACGAGAAAAGGAGACTGACCAGCTTAACAGAATGCAAAGGCACCATGGCTGTGTGCCTCAGATTTTCTAATCTGTTACGTGCAATCCCTTAATTATTTTATGTGCATGTATTGCCAGTAAGCTCTGTGCCGGCTGATCAAAAAATTAATGTTGCGAAGACCGTCGCGTTTGTGTCCCTACGTATGGTGCGGAGGATTATTATTAGTCAAATTGTGCTGGCTCTTGTAGTCAGACAGTGTTATCGTGTGTGCGCTGGAATACATACATATGGACACTAATATGTAAATTTCTGCTGCCTTTTGCCTCCTAATTAAACCTTGACTGCTATGCGGCTCAGTGTTTGCTTCTGTTCTCACCACAAGACGGTTACGCAAAAAAAGTTTGACAGCGGGATCACACAATGCGGCCAGAGCTAACATTTGCGACTTACAAGCCTGTTGGGTATGCATCTGCGCTTTCTATTGTATGTTAGCCATGACACATTCCTGCCACCAGAGAAGAAGTTAACGGAAAAATTACTTCTCTGCAGTTTTCTGGCGAGTGTTGAATATTCTCCACATTACGAAAAGCAAAAGTCTACAGCGACACTTGCAAGTAGGACTCATACACTATTGATCTACCTACAAAAGAAATTGAGCGAACGCAGTGCAGTGGTCCAGAAAACCACTCCTGATCTCCAAGACAACTGCTTTCGCCGCTTCCCTAACTTCCAATAACAATTTGGGACTTAAAAACTGAACTTCAAAGACTTTTTGGATGATGGCAATGCGTGTCGTTCGCACTGGGCCCTGGAGTTGTACAGCGATGATTGGAAAACGATAGGCCTACCCGGAGGATCAAATATGCAATGATGTACGTTTTCTTTTCATCAACAACATTGAAAACCATTCACAAATAATTATTAGCATTTGCGTGTCATTAACTCGTATAGGCCTATGCAGTTCAATACAGACAGTTACAGGCGTTCACGAACAAAGTAACAAGATATTTAGTTCGGTGCCACATAAGATCTGAGCTTAGAAAATTTCCATACAATCTGGAATATCGATAAAACGTTTTCCAGTACGAGATCAGACAATCACTTACGACATTCGAACGCACCGGTAATTTCAACAGCATGCTACAACAGAGTGTTGTTGGAATGAATTGAAACACTGGCTGTCCTTATCAGTTTCAGGGATTTGAACCGCTTCTGCGCAATAAAATGCTGCATTTGCTCATAACTTTTCTCCGGTTCATTGTGTTAGTTAGGGAGGTTGAGCTCATTCTGACCCTGTCTACAGTCTGATATTCCGTCACAACGCAAATCCCCAAAACATTCAAAAACACTGGTACAGTGACATTGTTCAACTAAACTTAAAACTGGAAAGAGCTCTGTAGCAAGAGAGAAAACTTCTGAGCTTATTCCAACACCCGCTTTGGTAGTTAGCCTGGAGCAGGGGTGGGCAAACAAGGGTCATTGGCAGAAAACCAAAAGAACTGGAGATCCACAAAATCAGTTTGTCGTGTCAAATACAGTTCGTTAAAGAATTCAAATTTTGCATAAAATGACCTATATCAAATCGCGTAGACTCTTTGGCAGCTAACCATACGATTCGTGTAAACACATTAATGAATGAAACAAACATTAAATCTGAGGCTACAACTCGCTATTAATTTGAGATATTGCTATTCAACTAAAAGAGCCACGCAAAACATGTTGGCGAGCCACAGTTTGCCCACCATTGGTCTAGAGCAAAACGTGTCAAATGAAAAAGAACCAATGTGGTTTAGAAATTCCTAAAACTTTCTTCAGAAAATTCTTAAGCATAATTGTTGAGTACCTTTGCAACAGTAAAAAAGTTGATGACCTCACCTCGTCCATCGACTCCTTTGAAGCAAAAGAGTAAGACGCTCGGCAATACGGAGAAACGGTTCCTTCTACAACTTCAAACACAGATCCTGGTAGAAGCAGCACCTTCTTCTCCAATGCACGCTTTTGTATCAGTTCCGTGGTGTCAGAGATACCTTTTAACTTGATCCACACAAACATGCCCCCTTCCGGCTCCCACCAATCGGCATAACCTGAAGCAAATAACCGGCATAACCTGAAGCAAATAAAATTTTTTGCAGCAATCCATAACGCACCAAGTATGCGTTTCACTCAGTGGGATCATTCATTTGACAGTGTCATACCTGCCAACCATCTTTTCATGCTATCGATGCACAAATCTCTTTGACTTCCATAAAATTTTTGGACATCTTCAACGTGCTTTTCAAATCCTTCCATGCCCCACTGATCAAGAAGGTTGCTAACCATCATCTAAAATATCGACAGTCACATCACAAACGTAATTGCAAGATCTTCTCACCAATCACCATCCGAACTACGTTAGCTTCATCGGAGTTAGTTCAGCAGCACGTGCTCAAGTTTAATTTTTATTTTATTTATTCATTTGGCTCAGACACAGGGTCCATATCATAGGGGCTAGTCAAAGAATTAATGGATACAATAGACATAACACATCGCAAGATAGGTGTTAGGTCATACAACTAACACTGAAACAAAGCACCAGTAATTACTGCATTCGGTCATTCTCATACAGAAGCGTTACAGAGAAAAATAGAGATTTGTCAAAGGCATAAAACAACTGAAGTGAGCGGATGAAAAGTTAGATCAAGATGCATATTGTTCAACAAAAGCATACCAATTGTTTCTTACCAAGGCAATAAATGATCTGACAATATAGGCAGCTTGATGTGGGCGAACACTTATTGGATAGGCACTGTGGGCAACTCGGAGGCGCTTACTACCAGACTGTATGTACTTTAAGGTTCCTTTGAGGTTTGCAGCACGATAAAGTGTTTTCAATTGTCTCTGAATGTCATTGTCATCCTTCAGTGAGGCATGAATTAGCACCCCAAGATAGTTCAGGTAGACAACTGGTGTAACATACTGTTTACATTTTTTAGGGGAAAAAGCACATCCACTGTCTTTTCACAATTAAACACGATTTTATGTTCAGCAGCATAGTCACAACAAATATGTAGAAGGCGTTGAAAACTAATGAAGCTAGGACCAAACACACATACGGTATGTCATCAACAAACAGTAGGTGATTCACAACCATGTTTCCCATTGTCCATCCCGCTCTGGTCGAGCCGAACGGGTATGAAAACTCGAGGTTGATCGCGAATAGATATGGAATGAGAACTCCCCTTTGTCTCACCCCATTGGTTACAGTGAAGGACCCCACTTCACTTCCATGATCTAGTTCCTATACCTACTTACCAGCAGTCTCACTATACACGTAGGTAGACCCAAGGGTGGATACTAGGGGTGGCAAACGAGGCGGTCGCCTCGGACCCCCTTTCAGAGTTTCGCACTTGGTTTTTGCATGGCTTATGAACCATTATAAAGCCATACTGAATAAGCTCTGAAGCAAGTCATATGTTTTTCAAAATGAAGCAAAAATCATGTGCGAACGTGGCAAAGGGGCCCCTCAACAACTGTAGTTTTGGGGCCCCTTTCTGTGAGTCTTCCTCGGGCTCCAAAATACTAATATCCGCCCCTGGGTACACGGGACTTAATCAATTTTGTAAACAATATGTTGTGGTTGGTTCTGTCAAGAACCAGTCTGCTGAGGATTGGTTTTTCCGTAGTCAGAAACGATAGTCAAATACTGATTTTGTCCACGTCTACCGAAAATTAGAAATCTCTGCTATGAAGGAACATAATCCATAATATCTGACTTGTTAATGGATAAATTTGTGGAAGCTAATCATCATTTTTGTTTCAGATAAGCTCTGTTCGTATCTAATAGCCTCATACTTGTCATATGGTGGCGCAAACTGGGTATAAAAGCCTTTACAAGAAACACTAGACATGTTCTCACAAATATCATTGTCTTCTGTACTGCGAGTGGTTTTATGATTCACTACATTGCAACATCTCATAGGCGTAACCAGGGGGACCTAGGGGGCCACGCTCCCCAAAACATTTCTAGAAAATATAGTCATTTTGTGCTTTGAGAGGCGGTATTCCAACCAAAATAGCGCTATTCGCCTAAAATCAAACATTTTGGCCCCCACGATTTTTGAGCTGGCTACGCTACTTGGACATCTTGTGCCTTTTGAAAGCGCAGCAACAGTGTTGCTACGTACTTTTATAACGAAAATTTAAGAACATAATCTTTTGAGAAACTCAATAAAATTGACGTTTTTGCTTGAGAAGGACCGCGAGACATTCACTACAATTTTCCCAGCGCTAAATCACTCAAATTGGTGACTGACATAGCAGTGACAGAAACTCTTTTGTTTGCATACAGTTTGTAGACACAGGTGTATTTGCTCATAGACAACCTATATAAAAAAATAAAGGGATACCGAAGCACGTGGAAATTTATTTTTATTATATACCTCGTTCATGTTAAATGTGCGATCTGAAAGAAAAAATAACTTTCGAATTTAAAAAATAGGTTGGAAGTTGCAACTAGCAAACTGACGCAGTATACGAAAAATAATCTTTAAAATCCTCATAGCACTTTTTTCAGGTAAGGTAAAAAAATCGTTCAGTCAACTACAACTTGACAAGTGCTTAAAAACTTCAGCTATATTGAAAGAGATATGATCGTTTCCCCAGAGAGATCTTGTATGGTCGAAATTGATCTGATCAAAGCAAAAATACGTGATGGACAACTTTGCGAATCTACGCTTGAATTCGTGAAACTAAGTAATGGAACAATACATCAGGTGACTGAAAATGCTGTAACTGTGCCACTCAGATGAACGTAACGAATGTTTGTCTGAAATGTGGCTGGCTGAATCAGCCTCAAGACCTTCGAGATTACTGTCCCAGTCTGTCCACTGAACTGAATTCTCCGTTACGTCTTTCATTTTCAAATATTTTCAAACAAATCTTTTACAAAAAATTCTCCAATAAAGCAAGAATTTCAAACTAAGAGATACTTCAAGTGAAATTTGAATAGAAACATGCCAGTGCAGGACGGAAGTGCTTATAGTGCACCGCGGAAGGTGTGCTGTGCATTTTGCTGATTGTTAAACTTGCGCCGCAAACAGATACAGGCTCTAATTGAATATGAGTTTAGGATTAGCGGACATACCCAGAAATCTGAAGATTTCGAAACCATGCAGGAGAAACTAACCAATTACAGTATTTCGACAGAATGCTTTAAAGTAGTAGTCGCCGGCCTGTAGACCGTGTGGCTATTTATTGTGGCTCGCGGTCAAAAATAGAAGCAATAGTCGATTGACAAAAGATTTCGTTTTGTCCCTTTATTCTTGTTATAACGTAAGCTCATTCCAAGGATACAGTCATTCAATGAGGTCGCAGTCTCATTTCACTAGCAGCGTTTTATTCAACCTCGATCAACTCCGTCAATTCTGAGACTGCGCATAAAGTTACAGTCTCGTCTACGATGTCAGAATTAATAAAACAACCACGATTGTCTTATACCTGCAAAAATCTATCCACCAGTAGGGCAATACCGGGCTGGTGAAATGAATTCAAGTTTCGCTTGTGGGATAAATACTGCACTAAAATTTTTGCCTTCGTATGGTCGTATGGTGTGGAGTGTAGTTTATAGAAATACATGAGAGCAACATTGCCAGTATTGCTATCGCTAACTGTGTAACGTTTTTAATGCGTTTAGATTCAGTCAGGCCCGTCGCCAGGATTTCGCAGCAGGGGGGGCAAAAACCACTTTGGGGGGACATTTTTTAAATACAATATTGGATGTATGCAGCAACCGGGGGGCCAAATATGAAATGGGGGGCACAGATTTCAAATAGGGGGGCCGGGAACCACTGCCCCCCCCCGCTAGCGACGGTCCTGGATCCAGTTGAGAAGTCAGGAGCCTGCATAACATGTCTTGGTAGATATTTCTAATCTACTTACATTGTGTTAATGGTATCTCAAAGATTAGAGGTAGCGCTGTAGAGCTAATTTGTACAGAAAATTATGAGAGTTACGTTTGCATGCGCGATTTTTAAAATGGTAATATTGTCACATTACCTGAATACCAGTACGTTTTAGCACAATGTTTCGTATGATCAGTAACCAAGCAGTTCTTGTTGAAGTTTGATGCACAATTATTTTGAAATAAATAAAAATTGAGGCTGATCAAAATAATTTTGCAAGTATTAGGGACCCAAATAGGTTTTGAACCACCTAAAAGGATTTCTCTTGGAGGCCCTGGTCAGCCTCTATAAGATACACAAACGAAACTAATATTACATTTCATAACGGGCACACTCGCCTGACCACCACTACAGACTTCAAAAATTTCTATAAGGCTTGAATTGTTTCCAGTCAAATGAGGTGAAACCACTGAAATGACAATTGAGACGAAAATTTTGGCTACAGAGCATTTATTTTGTAATTCTTTTACGGGTTAGTGCTGAATTCCGATGAAGATTGGAAACGCATAAGTTACACGACAAAGTGGAAACATTTTCGATCCAAACTTAAGGTGTGGTCAACCTTCGAAAAAATAAAGATATGGTTTGTTGCAAAATATACGATACTGCTTGGAACTCACGCCACCGCATTTCGTTTTTTGCAACTAACTATACAACAAACTGGAAACAAGTTGCTTAATTCCTTCAACACACCAACGTATTTCATGCGTGCCTGTGGCCTGACTAAAAAGAAAGATAAACTAAACAAGATATGACAAACGTTTGGCTTCCCATTGATCAAAGCCTTAATTATATTTGCCAGTTGCTTCAGCCTATTTTATGGAGGTGATATGCTGTCAAGATGACCGTATGTAAGAGGTTTTACTTGCAGTTAAAAATATATTTCAATCTTTTGATTGCCATTGTGGGCACTATGACTTGACATAGTCATAAGCAACTAGTTGCAGGTGTGCGGCAACAAATATCTCAACAAAAAGCATTCAGACAATAGTATGTACCGGCATACAAATATAGTCCTACTGCTTTGATGAAGATTATAAAAACTGAGCAACCACCTGTACAAAAGTACTTGTGTGAAGAAGAGACGCTTGCTGATGGAGGATCAACCGCTGAATAAATGGATACGCGGCAGTTACCCATCCCAGACGTAGGCCTGACGACATCACCTGAAAGGTTTAGTTCCATCAGACATTGGAATAGAGTAAAACTTGCAAGCCCAACATTTTTTGTTACTCGTCAGGAAGTCTAAACCTATGAATTTTCGTTGTTGTTTTTGATACATCATGACAGTACAATCTAAAAAAGCAAACTGTTCTTATGTGTCTGTAATTGCCTAAGCCAGTGCAATTCAACCGGGTATACGGTGCACCAGTGTGTAGGTAGAGAATTATTCGCGGAGATAAACAAGTGCGGGCATGGTGTGTCAAGGGTGTAGGTGAAACGAGAGCCGCCCGACCAACTTACTGAACTTGCGAACTTTTTCTTCTGCGTAACCATGTGTACAATACGAATGACAACCTGTACTTATTTTTACAATCTTAAATTTTACGTTTTTGATGCAGTGTTCCTTAGTGCCACTCTATCACGTCTGAATTGCGTACGGGCAGATTTCCATGTGTCCGCTGAAGTGAAAAACTCATTTCTAGTTTTTTGATTTCTACCCCTTTTGGTCCATTCGCACTAAACTGAGTAGTTCTATTTTTTGCTCCACAGGCACTTTAAACTTGCCTATGACATCACAGTTATGCGGTAATCAGAGGTGCCTAAGAAGTCCTTATCATATCTGATAGGATTTGCACGCTTTCAGTAACTTGAGCTAAATTTTAATTTGCTGAGAACAACGCAAGTTATTCAATGTGGGGCACTCATTAGTAGAGTGACTTAACTTTTGGCCAGCAATGCATTTCGGTTGGACGTAGCTGAGCTAGACTAAAAGCAATTCAAAGTTGTCGGCATGAAAAGATGGGGAAAAAAATGAGGGTTCTAGCGTAACTTCAGTAAGTCGTAGATAAAGCACTGATGCTTAACCAGCCGGTCAGTGCATGAATGCTTGGGTTATATTTGCAAAGACCGACATCTTTAGCAATTAGGGAGGGCGTTACATTTGGCGCTAACAATAACATGGTAGGGTCACATCCGGGTCGAACGCAACGAAGAGTTCTATGGACTATATGCGGAACCGACACCGACTAAGTCAAAATTTTGTCGGACTTTGTGTTGATGTAAACGTCTGTGGTATTTACCTCTTAAATCTGTTAAAACCTTCACTTAAACTACCAAGTAGTAAATTGCAAGGCACGTGTTGTTCTTAAATAATGCTTAGCAGTTAACGAACATCGATATACACCTGTACTTACATATANATATTATTGTTGATGCAGTAATGAAAAATTAAACAAAAATCTTGTCCGTATNAAGTTTGGAATAAGATATACGCCAGTGTGCAAAGGTTGCGAAATCAGAATTCGCGCAGCTACAGCAGAATGGAAACTCGAATATATCTGCAGTATTGCCGGCGCAGACACCTTAGCTCTCATTTGACAATGCCAGTCACTGAGCGGTAGTTTGCATCGATTTTGGAAAAATTCGAATTTATCCAATAGTTTCGCGTCTATAGCTCAAGCACAGTTGTCAATAAATACCGCTTGTTGCACTTGCAACATTTCACGCAATTCAAAGTTCAAACTCACAGCAACAGTTCACTAACGGGGATGTCATCATTTCAAGTTCCGCTACGGGTCGATGAAGTGAATAACAGGGAACATAAACATCGATCTACATTGGCTAATTTATCGCAGCATGTCATTCGAACGTAGTTTTCATTTCAAACTTTTTAAGCTTTCTCTTCCGCCACGGGACACGCGGTTAAACAACTATTTCATGAGCAAATTTTAATTTTTTTTGTATGAAATACTTTCAGAAGCATTGCAAGACAATTTTATATGTTATTGATTCCTCTATTTGAAAGAGAGCTTAGGGTGCCTACAGGGGCGTAAGGAGGTTAGATGGCGCCCGGGATAAGAAGCAAGTTTGGCGAACTTGAGGTCTTACGGAAGCAAATTTACTGTATTGAAGAAAGTACTTGTGACATTGCTGGGACTTTTCGGCGCCTCTCGCAGCGACTCGGCGGCCGGGGAGTTGTGCCCCTCTTCGTTACGCCCCTGGATGCCTACAAATATGCGTTACTAATCACATCATAGTGGCTGATTTTTGCTGAAAAGGAGTGTTTTATTTTCAAGTATTCTCATTCGATCCTTTCTCAGGTATTCTAAGAATTTTTTTTAATACAACATGTTATTAACTAATTTGCCTTTGAAAAAAGCCACATATCCTGTTGTTTTCAAACAAGAGTAGCATAATTTTGTTCATTTGGGTGGAATCGAAGAGTTTTGAAATCAAAGTGCAGTTCCATTCGTAAAACTGTGTTTTCTCTGATACATTAGCAGGATTGCGATATCAAGGGCAAAAAAGGCAACGAAATTCATTTGACAGATGAGACAAAAATCAAGTAGTTGGCCTAGTTACTTACCTTAGACATAGAATCACAGCGAATAACTCTTCCATCAACATCTAAAGCTTGATAACTTGGGGCTGGTTGCTGCGTATCAAGAACAACAAAAGGGTAAGCCAAATTTAGTTTATTTTTCTAAAGGGTAGGGACAACTCATCGTATTTTAAAAGCACGTAAATCACGTGGTTTCCGACTGGGTAATATGGAGTACTGTGACATTTAACGGAAAATCTGGCAGGAAATAGTGGAATTCAGAAAATCATTATTCAATTTAGGTTTTTTCAAAAGGACTGGATGAAATTGATTGCTTCTAGCCGTATACTACCGTTGGCGATACTAACCTTAAATTGCAGAAAGTAGTATGGATCATCTTCAATGATCAGTATGTTGTAGGTCTGAGCAATCTGTTTGAAATACAAAAACGCGAATGCAAAGGAAATCGTGTACATGAAATGAGTTTAAAAATATGTACATCAACACACAAACATCCGCAAAACCAATGGAAACTGTGTCATATTCAAAATCTAGATTGTTGCAATCCACTCGTTTATTCATTTACAGTATTAGTTTTATAAGAGTGGCTGTCCATATTACACGGGTTACTAGAGTACACATGCGAGAAAATACATACAAACCAAGCAGCACAGAGGATGCATTAATACGTGTACACTATAGAGTCCTACGCGGGTTGCAATTTTGTGTCCGCGCCCGGCCCGCACCCGCAAAATTAAAACAGGCCCTGCCCCGATGGAGTTTGAGAAATTTTGCCCGCACCCGCACCGCAGACCATCCCAACCCGCCCGCACTTTTTCGGTCTCAAACCAGCACCTGTCCGAAAACTACTAAAAACTCATAACTAGGGCAAGTTTTTGTTGCAATAAAATCGTGAGAAATATGAATTTATTTTTAACACAAGTTGCAATAAAAAGTTGCATTTATGCACAAGCATTATAAACGACAGTGATTTACTCAAGCGATTTATTTACATATAATGCTAAATATTTCCAAACATTATCTGGCGA
>JGI24021J15306_10003937_pt1 | contig 17041 bp, 10 predicted proteins | sample Ectturendosymbi1_FD_15306 | JGI IMG/M metagenome (IMG submission 15306) | reverse complement strand
GAATTCACTGTATTTAATATATATTTTTTATCATTCAGAATTTTGAACAACCTGCGCTTGCCCTGAAAAACAGAATTTGCCATGAAATTTTTCACTGTATTGAAATATTTTTTATCTTTCATGATTTTTCAGCAACTTAAGCTTGTCCTGAAAACAGAGTTTGCCTTGAATTTTTCAAGTCTGGAGGGAGGCCCCCCCTCCCCCGCCTCGTATGCCACTGGCCACTGCGGCCAATCACTTCTGAAAACGGCCAAATTTAGACAATTTGGCCGCAAAAATTCCGGGATCCCAACCCTGGTTTGACCTATTTCCCCACCCAGTGAGATAGCTATGTCGTTAACTCTTGTCACAGCGTTGGGCATTTCATTTTCAAAACGCTCCCAAGAATTTCGCTGTCAACCTTCCGTAATTCATCGGCCTACCAACGGTACGTGAGTCATAACCGCGGCATGTTTGTCTGTTGGGTTCCACGACATTTGGGGTCACATAGTTTTAGTTTTCCAGTGAAAGCTATTATTTGGAAAAGCTGTATTGTCAAGAAGTTTACCTGTCGAAGCTTCCGTTGCGATTCAAACCCATTTTAGTGTTTTGTTTGGTTGCATTCTCTAGTCTTGCTTTAGCCTTTCTACCTTTCACCAGGAAGCATTGCTTGTAAACTGCAGGATTGAGGATGGGCATAGCGTTACGTAAGTTGATTTCTTATTATAAATTTGCTGATGGATTCAAACTCTTCACCTTTGTGGAAATCGTTTACTTGAATACAGTTATGTGTAAGTTTGTATCATTACAAAAGAAGAAAGCAGAGCCCAGTCGGCTGATTCCGCGAAAGCACACAGCAAGACTAGAGCTCTTAACAGCNGTAAATNGGCAATCATGAAACAGTAGGGTAGCCAGTCCAAAATTTTGGAGGACCAAAGATTTTGACTTTAGGCAAGTAACAGTATTTTGTTTGGGAAACTGCCTCTCAAAGCACAAAATGACAAAATATGTTAGAAATTTCTGGGGGCATGGCCCCTGGTCCACACCCTTGCTACGCCTATGTTATGAAACCACCTTTTACCAGGACAAACTCTTCTCAGTGCGATTCAGACAAAATATCGAATTTTGCCGAAACCAACAAATCTTGCGAAATGATGTTTTCAGATGCTCGGGCAGATACGTTCGTTCAAAGCACACTGCCTTGAATGCATTTAGCAACAATCCTTCGACTTAAACATTGTAGCGTTAGGCAAAAACTTCCAACAAGATTTACATGATTACGTTTGTTTTGTCGCTTCAAAAAAGTTATTATTCAGATGTTTTGCTAGTTACCATTGCAAAACTGCAGGTAACGAATATTATGTCTTGCAAACGTGCGCTGAGAATCCAGTGAACAACTTCCTGCTACGTCATTTCACGCAAGCAATTATTTTGCCCTGCACTGAATGTACCTTAAGGTGCCCAAGGCTGAAACAAGAGTTTCTTTGATGCAAAGTTAGCCCCTGCTGTTTACATGCTTTGTGCTATTCGTCAGGTAAGGCTGAGATTAGAAGCGTTTTTAAGTCTTCTTAAGAACAAATTTCATTTAGAAGACTAGTCAGCAGTTCAACTTAACAACTTGCAAGAAACTTAGAATTTCTGTAAGTCAAGCAACGCGGAAATTACTTTATTGTAATAGTGTACAACGAATCGTAAAATAAAAAGAGAAACGAGGTCACTAATATCCAACATTCATCGTTAGGAATAAAATAAGAAATTGTGAAATGAGCGATGTTGCCCTAATCTACAGGATGGAGTTGAACAAAATCAGATCTAGAGTTAAAATGTAAATCAATTGAAAATCATAAAAAGTTATTTCTAAGTGAAGATTATTTTTTGGCAGAATTTCTGTAAACAAAAACAGTTAAAACTTCAGCAGATAATGCAGACTTATTAGGAGAAGACAAAGGGAATATGCAGTTGTTGGTTTATGAAACCTTTAAGAATTTCAAAAGAGACCGCATGCCGCTTTTAAACACGTGAGTGGACATGTGTGTCGTTTCTTTTCTGTTGTTTCTACAGCAGTGCATGTATGCACTCCAGCTTTGCTGCATCGACGTTGAAGTGCAAGTTTCGAAAAAAAGATCGAGGCATTGCGTTTCGTTTTGGTTTTCTTTGTATCATTTGGTTTTTCATTGTTATAGAACAGTTTTCCACATTCAACTTGCGGGCAATTTTAATTGGTAAGTCAATCCGCGCAATTTCTTCAATCGTGCTTATTTGCCTCAACCACCTGTTTCTGATGCAAGCATAAAATAGTGGTTGCTTGGTTTCCAATTGTTAGTAAATCTGTTCGACGCTTTTGTTCAGCAGTCTACGCATATTCCTGGCTTCAATAAATCACTTAGCGCTTTCATTGCGAACAACGAACACTTTGGACAATAGGCTTCTTTATATTTTATGCGCAATTAAAGAAGCACCTTGCTTTCTTAAACAAAGCAAATGAAATAAAAAGTTATGAAAACCATCGTCCCACCACAGTCGCTTAGATTACGATTAAACAAAATGATGTAATATTTCCCTCTTCGCATTCGTTTAAAAGTAATAGCAAATATCTTGAAAGTGATTTCACAAATGCAACGTTTGATTTTACCTGAAGCTGACCAGGAAAAAGCCAGCAGGCAGCTTGAATAACCATGCAAGTGACCAGATAAAGACACAGGAAGTGGCAGTGTTGCGATCGGAAAGCCCGAGCAGCAAGTGCGCAAAGCTTCACACTGTGGCAGCATGCAACAATGGAGATAACCCGACGAGATCACTCTCGTCGTTACCTTCAGGAAGTACAATCAACTGTTCACCAGCTTCACAAGCATTGTTAGAGGTCACTCACCAAGATCACTCCATCGAGATTACTATTGCTTGTTCGCGCCACTTACATATGGGTGTTATTCTTCGCGCACATGTCGTTCGTGGTGAATCGCACATTCAACGCAACGCCAACTGAGAGGTTACAACAGCAGAACGGTCGAGTTTGCATAGAACGACTTCCAGTCTTCAGAATCAGTTAAACATAAGTAATTGTAATATCCTTGGCTCGTATAGTTTTGGTTAAAAATTCCATGTTATGATTTTTTGGAATATTTGGAGCTTTTGATTCAAGTGTTACATTACACAATTTATTGTACAAAACTCTGATACGAATATTTTAATGATAAAGCAGTTTGGTAGAACAGCAGGGTGAAGTGAGATAATATACTTTTATTATATATATAAGTCATAAACAGGTTTCGTAATATCAACCTTGCTTTGTATTTCCAAAAAATATTCGCAAAGCGTCAAAGCACCTAACGAATATTTCATCTTGAATGAAATCTTGGGCAGTATTTTTGAATTGACGTAAGTACATATATTATGATTTGTAATGTAACCATATAGAAATAAAAAAATTGCAATGCTTTATTCTATTAAAACGTGCAGGATAATGATAATTTTTAAGCTCATGTTGGATCTATTGAAAAAAGGAAATATTTGAAATTGCAAGGGGTTTTGAATGTTTTCGTTTCTCTTGCTTATCCTTGCCATTTTTGTCATGTTTGCAACTGTTGAGTCACGCTTTTGAAGAAACTGGTTGACTCTTCAGGTTCTAACATCTATCTTATCATGTGGTTTACTTAAAACCAGCCAAATATTTCCAAAATTGTAGCAAGTCTATAGGGACCAAAACAACAAATTTGTGAATAAACTTTGTGGTCATTAAGTGCATGTATACTGATGAACACTTGGTGCGATGTCGTTTTTTTCATCAACAAACATTGTTCGGGCAAGATTGCGCTTTCGTAATCATTTCCTGACCACGGATAACCTGCACCACAAGGACAAGCAATCCCTGCTCTTCAAGTGGCTTAATCACGCTGTACCTCCGGCTCCTGCATTGTATAAATGCTGTAGAATTGTTAGTGAAGCGAGCAGTTGATTTGGTTATGGCGTGTTTGAAAAGTTGATTGTTACTATCCTGATTGTTGCGGCCAGCTCGGTCGCGGTGAAATCAGTTTTACCGATTCGTGGAACGATCTCCAGAATGCATTACATACTCCACTTTACTGAGCGTTCTACGTATGCAATAGATTGGGTGCGAGTGGGCGGTTGCTCGAATTAGGTTTGTCGGGAAACATTAATTGGCGCGATTGCTGGTTTGAGCGTTCTTTGTGATTAAAATGATCGTGTTAAAAACTCATTCGTATTTTGTGTTATGGCGTAACAAGCACAATAGTGGGAAAATGGTAACTTGCGCCAGTAACCCAAATTAATGCTCCTTTCCTATCAAAAAAGCTTTCAGACCTCCGAAAGCCACGACCGTGCCTCTTAAAGTTATGAACGACCATAACTCACGAACGGATTGAGCTAGAGACTCAATGAAGACATCCGCGGATCCGTAAGACAGCAACGCAACTACTGAGATAGGTCCCGCTCACCTGCGACGTCATTGTGGCGTCGTTTTTGGAGAAAACCCGTTTTTCACATAAGCTAGGAAAACCAGTTGCTTCCATTAATAAAGCCATAGAACTCAAACCCAAAGTGTTGGAAACAAATTTTCTACACAAAAGGTGTCGTCAAAGACCTTACCTTTGCAATGATAATCAAACAAGTTGAGAAAATTTTGGGGAAACTTCAAACGGAGCAATATCCAAAGATTGGGGGGAGGTTTTGAGGTTCAAGCCACTATTCTGACAGTCGGTACCCACGAATTCCACCGAAGTTTTAGAAAAGATGTTTTTTGGTGTCTTGCACCATCCCACCAAATTTGAAGCCAAAATATTGACAAGAAAGTTTTATTTGTGAAGAAAAGAAAAAAATCCACTAGGTAGCCGAGCTATTTTCTGGGTCTATATTTAGCCATGCATAACTCCCATACCCCTTAGGCTAGCAGCCTTCCCAATGTTTCTAAAGCTTCAGAATAGCTCCAAGAATATTTTAGGCCACACACCAAGTTATTGTCCCCGGTATTTTATTCTCTAGACCCCAATACGTGATCTACAAGTCAATTTTTCTAACCTACACTTTTTGACCCATAATGTTCCCCCCTAAATGATCCGATCCGACTTTTTGGAAAGGATCCTGTTTTTGAAGATTCCGGCGGTCGGTGAAGCGCAAAAACCGGATCGGAAAAGCTAAACGGATGCGGAGAACGAGTTTTTGATTTTTTTGAAAATTTTTAAAAATCAGTGCCGCAAATATGCAATTATGGATTTTTCTCAAATGTAAATGTTTATTTTTGTTACGTTTATTGGATTCCTTGCTGGTTTCCGCATCCAGGGATTTTTCAGTGTCTCTCTAGTCCAATCCATTCAGGAGTTATGGCTGATCATAGAATCCAAAGCCTATATTGCAGCCGGAGCGGCCTTGAATTTCATTCAGGTTTATTTGGGAAATCACTTCAATAGCATAAAACACCGTATACGTTACAATGCAGTGTGAAAGCAGTCATGGAAGCAAAGCTGGACATACGCTATGCACTGTATTGTATTTCATCAAGAACAATATTATCACAATCAAGGGCGCATAACGTTATCCCAAGCGCATTAATACCATATATCCATTTCTTGCGGGGTACCTAATAGTTTATTTTTCCCAGGAAAAGATTGGCTACCTTAAAATATTTTTTCAAATTGCTCTTTTATACTAGTTAGGCCCCCACTATCCTAATAGTGAATAAGGAGGTGGGTGACAAGAGGATCCAATGAGGAATACACAAGGCAGCTCATATTATAGGCTAATACGGCCAGTTTGAGAAGGGTTAATATTAGCTTAGGAGGTATAGTTCGCATTTCTTTTTGAAAGAACAAAAAGGTGGTACTTTTAAATTGGACCAAAACGACTTCAAAATCTTATCCGTTAACCCAGGGGAGTGCAACTATGCAACACCGCCGGGCCAAATGCACATAACCAGATTGGTTCACGGGACACGGCTGCATGTGTCAAGCTCCGCGGGCTGGACAGTTCGCTGGACACCAACGGAAGATTAGCAATACCCGTCTAAAATCTGGACCTTCCGCGAGTCTCAAAACTTCAACTCCTGGGCCACTTTTGGCCTGCGGGTTGCACAACTCTGCCTTAAGCAAGTTTTTTTTGCCCGGTAGCCAATCTTATCCTGGGATCAATAAATTCTTGATGTTTTTTGTCTAGTATTATATGAATGTATATTTTCCAACGTTGCATGGGTATCGGAAGGATTTTTTCCAGGGGGGGCACGGGGGGATATTTCCAAAATTTTTCCAGGGGGGGCCAAGAGTGGTGAAATTTGTTTTTTCCCACTCGAAACTAAGAAAACAACCTTTTTTGCTGAAATTTTCTAAATCCAGGGGGAAAGGTCCCCCTCTGCCCCCTTTCGACGCCCATGCAACGTTGTGAATAGTTTATTGAATGCTGCTGGTACACAGCGATAATACTTGAATTGAGGCATCATTTTTGGTATTTGCAACTTGTAAATGTCATTAAAATGTAAAATTATGAGCCCAGCAGACAGTTTTTAACATATCCTCTACATCAGGGTTGGGCAGTTAGTGGCCCGCCATAGCGTTTAAAGTGGCCCGCGGAAGAATTCAGGAAATATCTCAACTTTCCTCTAAGTTATCACAGTAAGCGTTAGTGCTCTGACTCTGAGGCTAACTTAAACCGAGACTTGCTTCTAGTCGTAAAATGACAACATCAGACAAAGCAATAGCGAGTTTAGTAGTTTGTCGAAATGTCCGAGGAAGTCCGAAAGAAAAAACTTGCAGAGCATTTGAAAAATCCAAAGAATCAAACTGCCGTGTTTACGAAACAAACGGCACACTTCAGAACATTGCTACAAAGACAAGTTTTATGGTACTAGCAACCAGTTTGCTAGAAACAATAAGTCATTTTCTGATGGCGAGTTTGTTGAACAGTGCTTGTTGGGTTGTGCGAGCGTGCTGTACCCAGGAATGAAAAGTAGATTCGACACTATTTCATTATCAAAAAAGTCTACAGTGCGCCGCAACACACGAGCAAAGATTTGAGGCTTTCTTTGAAAATGGATTAGAGCACTGATAATAATCAAGACATAGCGCAGTACTTGTCTTTATCCGTGGAATTGATGAATATTTGGTCATCGCAGAAGAACGTTTTGCTTTAGAATCGATAAAAAATACCCATGCTGTTCAGGAATTATCTGAATGGGCCGTGGGTGGTGTGAAAAAATGCCTTGTCATGGAATAAAATGGCAAGGGTCACAAGAGATGGAATCAAAGCATTTACTGGAAAAAGTGTGGACATAATTAAACGTTTAAGAAATAAGATAAAAAACAGAACGTCCTTGTCTCCTTGACGATGATATTGATACCATGTCTTTTCATTGTATTTTGCATCAAGAAGGTCTTTGTAAAACTGCACTGGACCTAACATGTTACAGATCCTGCAGTCAGCGTTGTAAACATTCTCAGAGCAAGAGCACTCAATCAACGACAGTATGTGAAATTCCATCTTGAGGACGTAAAGACAAAATACAGATGTAATATACCACAATAGCGCTCGGTGGTTGAGCCTTGGCAACATCTTACAGTGAAATGAATTTGGGAATTACAGAATGAATTCCTCGTTTGTCTGAATATCAAAGGTATTTCATGTGATTTTGTGATCCAAATGTGATGTGAGGAGTGAAGATATAAGATGATGTTCGTATGTGATATATTCGGAAAATTAAATTATTTTAATGCGATATTGCGGGGAAAGGACTATTTGCAAATGAAATTTGAAATTTTGAGGCATGTGAGATTACTTCAAACAAATGTAGGACTGTTTGCAAGGCAAGAAGGTGAGAGCAAGTTTTGTCACTTTCTCCTTTTAGGAAAGCAGAAGGCACGACAATGTTTTTTTTTGAAGATCAGGAAACATTTGCAAAGCTTGGAGAAAGCGGTTGGTTTCAGGACTTCAGGAAAGTTGAACCTGAACTGAGTTTGATATATTCTATTTCCTTTGCTGAAGTTGATACAATACCTAAGGATTTTCAGCTTGAAATAATTGACATGATTTCCGATCACACGCTGAAAGAACTGTTCCGTTACATTAGCAGAATTTTACAAAACTTGATCGTCATACAAATTTTCTGCTTATGGAATTTTGCTATGAAATTATCTTCCGTTTTAGGATCAAACTTTTCTTGCATAAAAATCATCAAAAGTAAAAATACATCTTCTCAAACTGAAAATTGAGGCATCGATGGAGATCTGAAAAAGAAGTTTCATTCGTAATTTCGAAAAATTTCTTGAAAAGTGTGACAGGTTACATTTGTCTCATTTATTTGCTTGTGCTGGATTGTATTTACACAAGAAAAAAATTTAAAAACCTTTTCTGTGTACCATTATTGATCTTATTTTGGTTAATTTACAAACAACTTATGGCCAGGAACCGTCGCCAGAAAGTCTTCAGCAAGGGGGCTTTATGTTTGTGTAGGGGGGGGGCTTGACATTGTAAAAATTGACAAAATTCCACTGATTTATAGCGTTTCATAATTCAATTTGAGGGGAGCTTGGAGCATTGTTTGTGGCGACGGTGCTGGTGTGACCCTCCGCTAAACGCGGCCTTCTCAAATTGACCCCCGAGCCAAATTAATTGCCCACCCTTGCTCTACATGATTTTAATATTTTTCTCTATATGATTAATCTTATATTTTTCTTCACATCGTTTTTATTGGTTTCAGAAGGTATGGTGGAGCTGATCCCTAGTAGGTGTAGCGTACTTACGATGATAGTAGATATTGCTATGATTACAGCTATTAAGGAATTAGTTGCAAAGCATTGCCTACGTTTTCAAAGCTCCCCAAATACGTAACTTCCAGGAAAAATTTGTTGTCTGGTACTTCTCCCAACTATCAATATTCTCAACTGTGGATTTGATAATGTTAGGAAGTCCATAGGTATTTTGTGTTTTCTAATTAGCATGTAAAATCATTCATTAGAGGCCTGAAGCACCTTCTGAAACAACCACACCGCAACATTTTCTTTGAAAACCTTTCGTATAACCTCCAATTCACGAAAGAATAAACACTGCTGGAAAGTGAAGCCTAATCACCAAATGAAAAATCCTAGTCTTTAGTATGCGCCTAATCCAAGTAATTGAACAGTTTTAAATGGTCACAGTGGATTGACGAAATTGTGAACCAGGCGTGAGGAATGGAAAGAGGCATTATCAATTAAGGCCATGCCAGTGTCTGAACGATGCTGATAATATGCTTAGTAGGTGTTTGATATATCGTTTACCTTGAACCAGTACGTTATATAGTAATATTCGCACCAATCTATATTAAGCAAAAGTATATTTAACATGCAAGTTAACCTGCGGAAAGTTTGTTGTCTTTTTATGTAGAACTATCTAAAACTTTAAAATCCAGCATTACGATTGGTTTCCTTAGTATTCATCTGCTATATTACCTCCAAAGAGCTTTTTCCCGGTTCCATAAACCGCATTTTTTCAACTTGTATTTTGTGTCTAGATCCGTAGTGGTTAAACTTCGGTGACCCTTAATCTATTAATTTGCTGCTTTGTCAATTGTCACTGATTGCATCAACGAAAAAAGCTTCTGCATCTTGCAATCATAAACATGCGTAATTACTCTTGCTACCAAACGTTTCTTGGAAAGATGATTGCAAAGTTGTTGTCAGCGAGAAAAAGTCGATGCAAAATATTATTTTTCTGCTTAATTCTTACCTGTTTTACATTCATAGCTTTCGGGTTTTTTTCTGATGTGCAACCGATCAACCACCGGTATGTCGGACGTGATGCCACTAGCAGGAAAAGATCACTTACAAATTTCGAACAAATGTTTAATGGCAGTACAGGCATAAGTCAGACATTTCCATGGATGGAACAAATTTTCAAAACACATATTTCATCAAATTACAGCAAAGATACTCCCCTAAGCACTTCTATTGGTGATGAAACTTTCACACAACAGAGAAACACCATCATTCCTGGCAATAAAAAGCTTATCGTAACTAGTGCTTCAAGCACTAAGTTATTTTCTTTATTTGAAAAAAGATTTGATCCAGCAACCTTCGCCAAAACTCACAAAGCAATCTTTGCAAAGGAAAGTTGCGCATGTCAATGTATTTGTACAAACTGGTCAACTGCTGTTGTACCACAGATTCAACTCGATCCTAATCGATTCCTTTATCCAGGTTTGGTTGGTGGTCCAAACAACCAACTTGTTGGATTGTTGGAGTCAATTTACATTGCCATCCGATTGAACAGGTAGTAATTATGCTAGCCTTCATTTGATGGTCGACGTTTGTGACTGTTGATATAACTAAACGTACACCTATTGAATTTCATCTGCATCACGTGTGAAATTGCTAAATCTTCTGCTTTGCATTTTGCTGTCAGTGTTTATCAGCATTTCGTACATTTTTCGTTTAGCACAATCCAACGATCAACAAATTTTGTCTCCTAGACAAAAAAAATTGAAAAATTTCTGCAGGTTGCATTTACGTGAGGTTCAGACCAGGGGCGGACCCAGGCGGTAAGTTTAGGGGGGGCGATTTCGGTAATATTTGCTAGTCAAGTCGCCTAACGGCTTCGCTACTGCAAGAAGAATGAAATATGCTTCACAAAACTGCTGTGACAAAAAATGGATGACAAAATGGCCTTATATCGCGAATGCTGTTTTCCGAATTGTACAAAATCATGGTGAATAAAGTTACTTTCGTAGGTTTTTTTTGGGGGGATTGCCCCAATCGCCCCCTCCTGGATCCGCCCCTGGTTCAGACATCAAAAGAGCAAAGCACCACAACTTTGAAAGCAATGCTTCAATGTAAAAAACAATCGAGTGAACTGCCCACAACTACATACTGTTTTCGGCGCAGGAACCTATTTTGCTGCTTTTGCATTTTATCACTTCAAGAAAAAATAATTGCGTAAAGGAACAACACTTTAATAAACGATCTCTCTTCCTTCTCAAAGCATTATCCTATGCTTGTTTCAAGTCTGGATTACTTGGATTATGACTAACGCTCGAATTACAAAACTTGTAAATGTGCACAAGTCCATTGCGTGTGGTCGTGTTTTTGAGCTAAACAGATGACCACTCAAACATGGATTGCAGTTGTATGTGCTAAGTTTGAGTCCCTACTCAAGTCGGGTGACATTGAATGGCCGTTGCACAGAAATGACTTAATCTAATACAGGCGCATAGCCAGGGGGGCAATTGCCCCCGACACAATTCCAAAAAATTGCACCAAAATATTTTAGGTTAATCAAGCTTTTGGTGTACAAGCCAAAACACTTCAGTGCAAATCAACGAAACTGCTTCAGGAACCTATCCTACTTCAGCTTATAGTTGAACCTGGTCAAACCAGAATATTTTACCAATTGTCCACGATTCAAACGCTGTGCATGGTTTACAGTTAGTGTTAGGAAATTCATATCATTGCTGACCTTTACCTGAGATTTAAGTTCCATGTGGAATTTGATGATTATGGCTATGAGAAATGCAAATTTTTATCTAACTGCTCGTAAGCAATAACCCCAAGTAAAAACAAGAAGTAACACTTTTCGAAGCTGTTTCTTGCGCACCGGCTTGCTGTATCCCACCTGGTGGTGATGAAAGCTTCATATTAAGACCATCGCAAAAGCCCTCTCTGACAAATCTGGCGTGCTACAAATATATAACATATCCTTGTCTGCAGTGTCAGCCCTAGCATTAAATGTATTTTGTAGATTTGTTTTTATACTGTTTCAAAACTACTTGGTGAATAAGGCAGTGATACACATTCTATATGTCTTGAAGATCAAACTTTGAAAAAGAAGCAATCCAATTTCAAACTCCTGTTTTACGGCATATTCATTGTTTAGCAACAGTAGCATTCATTCTAGATATTTATTTGTGATGATTTAAACATGTATTATGACCAGGGTTGCCAATGGGAATTTTTGAAAAAAACAATAAAAATTAAAAAAAAATTTGAACAGAAAAGCCCGGATAGGAAGATACACAAAATCAGGTAAAACTTTGTACTACAGTATCTGGGCATTAGTAAGTCACAAAATGTGCTAGTGAACATGTAACGTTGCTCATGAACTTATGTGTCTGCCTGCATAAGTATGTCACGGTTACATGGACTTGTTCGTATTTCTAAGTGTGAACTGGCAGCATTTATAATAACTAAAATCTTCATCCCCACTGTCCTGCTGAAGCCAATCTTTGAGATCTGGATCTTTCAACCAATGTACTAGTGGTACACACTGGTGTGTGCACTACTTGATCCTTTTCTTTTGGCTTGTTTCATTAGTATCTCTGTCACTTGAACTCATTGCAGCTGGCTAATATTTAGAGCTTATTGGCTATGGTATCAGTTGCCTGTTTATCAATTTCGCTGAAGACTACGGCACTTAGATAAAACGAGATAAAGATGAGACTAGAAACAAAGTTTAACCTACCACACCCCACGGTAAATCATCGCTATGCAGTTGCATCAAAAACTCCAGATCTTCAGAAGAAAACCCAGTGAGGCATTATTAAAAGACCCATATATGGGACAGAACCCCAGGTTTGGCACCACTGATTTTGATGGTTCAATCACAATTATGTGAAGTCTTACCATTTGCATCAATGATTTGCGTTACCTTCCCGCGAGATAAGTTTGAATTTTGTTTTTAAACATTAATAGATTTTAAAAAGACTTCAAGCAGTTACCCTGGAATGGCTAAATCGACCATCCAACCGTTGTATTAAGCTGAGGCGGTAAATATTTTCATAACTTTACTGCAGAGCCGTGGATCGTGGTGTTGACCGATTGTGGCTTCTCTTTCGCAAATTCACAACCACTTTTACAGTTTATGTAGGTTGAGTGGGTCAAACATATGCAAATTTATTTAGAGGAGATGTATAACTTTCCCCAATTTACAATATTGTCTTTATCATATTTGTGAATTAGGATGTTTTTTTAACTCTAAATAGCTAGCTAAATAACTACTCGTGTTTGGGAAGCAAGCTTAGTGCAAGTATGCTGCCGCAGTCGCGTTTCGTAGCGTTAAATGACATAAAATCCAAACATTTTTCAAACGCATTGGGTGACTCTTTGTAGCGTTTACGTTAATCAGCAGCATACGTCAATTGTTTGCTCAAGAAATGGATGACAAGAGGATCCACATCTTGTATGCGCAAGTTTTATAAAAACCCTACCTCGGAAGTTGGTGTCTTAGAGCAAAATCACTACTCGATTGACCGTGTGTTGATGCCATAGGTGTAGGAGCAGGCATATTTTTGGGGGTGCGAAGGACTTTTGCCCAAATATCCCCAAACATGCCCGAAAAAACTCCAAAAAATGACCTTCAACAAAAACGTCTGCACTTTGATTTTGGGCACCATTTATTAAAAATTAGTGTACATGAAGCGTTTATTTTGCCCAAATTTCCACAGATGTTGCCCGGATTTTAAGGGATTTTGCCCTGATTTTCACCAAATTAAAACTTTTGGGGGTGCGCTTGCACTCCCTGCACCCCCGCCTCCTACACCACTGGTGGGTGCACATACGAAGCGTGTAAATACAAAAAGCGCAATCGCAAGGGCGGCCGCGAAGACTCCTTGCTCAACTGCAGTATTGCCTGCACAAAGCATACTGTAAATCTTGCACTTATAACATCCAGATTTTCACAAGCGCTTTTGCAGGAAAGTTTTACGAGAAAGTAGTGGCTTTGATCCAAAGCTGAAGCTTGGAACTTCACTAAAAACAAATTTTTCAAAACTTTTCAATTCAATGAAAACAGACGTTTAATTTTCTGGCTTATTCTGAACACAATTGATCGCAGGAAAAAAAGCACAAATAAACTCATGTTTTCTGGATGATGCTGTTGATGCTTTAAAAGCAGGGGGAATTAAATATTTATATGTTGAGACTCGGTTGTTGTTTGCCCCTTCCTATTAAAATTTCTGGATACGCGCCTGAGCTGGTTATGACTGATCAGCTTTTGTTCATCCTAATAATTAAATCAAGCACGCATTGCTGACTTCCTCGATCCTGGAAGCATCAATATATGCCACTGTTTTACATATTTTCAGAGAAGGCAATTCGGTGTTTGCTACATTTAAATTATTATGTCTCTTTTCCTACTGCATGACGTGGCAATAACGAGAACAACTGTCTTTTTCAGGTGTCTACCAGTTTCCAAAATAACAAATATGTGTAGGGCTGTTCACTACCAGTTTAATTTGTTGCTTAAGCTTTGCACAAGGCTTCTTTTCGCTTTGCCTTTTGTACCGCCGAATCTTGAAACAAAGGAAACACCAGGCATGAACTCTTCGTCACCTACAACGCAAGCTTATAATTATCTAAATTCCTATTTTTAACAAGAATAAAAAAGAATAGTATCTGCAAAGCGTTTTATGAAGGTTGTTGCAAAGTGTTTTATGAAAGTTCATCAACCTCTTTCTCGATAGGCAAACATGTAGCAATCACTTCCATAGTTCGGCCATCCCCGAACGTTAAATATATATGAAAACATCCTTTTGTAAAAAATTTACGAAAAGAAAAAATTAATGATTTCAACGAAATGATATTGGTCGTTTCTGAAAATTTTTCATCGGCGGCAAAATTGGAATGAAGCATGAATGCGTTACACCACAGAAACACGTGAAGTGTTATGTAAAATAGATTATAGGAAGTAATTACGTAAGAAAAAAGCCAGAAAGAGGCTGATTTTTATAATGTACATCACGGCCAACGAAAACGATATCAACGACATATTGCAAACGTTTCGATAACTGCAGTTGTCATCGTCAGTGCATTGCAAATTGAAATGCAGGCATCATGCTGCAAGTTCTTATTGGTCACTCAGGAGAAAAGCGCTGTGAAAAATGAAAAACGTAAGGGCTGTTTCGGTAGTGACGTAATGGCGCAAAGCATACGCAGTCACATGACTTAGCTGGATACTCACCGATGGTGATGGTGCGTGACGTCATGAGTGAGGCATGAAGTTCTGTTACAAGATAAAAATGCATAGAGGCATCGATGGGATCTTTACAAATAGAAGTGAGGCTGATTTTTCTCACAAATTACATATTTCCAATGTATCGCAGCCCCTGTTTCCTTTCTCTCTGATCTTTTCTTTGACTTTCTGCAAAGCATCACTTGCAAATTTTTCGTCAAGTAATACGCTTTTCAGCTGCAAATGTTTTTTCGTGACTGTTTGAGAAAAATTATGATTTCATGTAAAGAGTTCAACAGTTTTTGTAGATACCCACCAAAAACCTTTAACGTTTTTTGTTCAAACAGTTTTTATCGATTTATTACTGATGTGTTGAGAAAGTCTTACACTGATTTTTGTTTTCTGTAGAACACTGGTTGTTCCTTATTTCCACAAACATCTTTCTACTAGAATCGTACCTCCCGACAGGAGAATCAATGTCAACAAACTGAGAAATTTTGTCTCTTGTATTTCTGTAGAAGAGTTACGAAGAAGATGCTCCAATTCGTTTGACGTTATCTTGAAGGTGCAGCATCGTTGACATATGCCACTTGTTTATATTTTGTCCAATTATCCAATGGAAGAAAAATGGTCAATGTAAATATTTACGAAGCCTTGTAAAACAATAGAGCTTGTGGCGTTACGTTAGAAAACAAGGTGCGCAATTGTGAAATTCGTAAAACCGTGATAGTTAGAGTTACTTCTGACAGATATCCCAGCTGCGAGGATCCGACTATACGACCAGAATGCCCAAAAGTGTTTGGCGAGGCATGTGCTGCTGGCAACAGTTACGGGGAAACGATCCAGAGGGCGGCCAAGTAGGGCTTGAATCCTTCTTGACCTCGCTTGGTAGCGCATTGTTGTACAGTTGACAGGAAAATCTGAGTTTTCTAGAAACCTGAGGTGTTTTGAAGTATCCTAAGATGTCCTTCTGCTGCCTCTACCCTACCGAGGGCAAATTCAGCTAAGAAAATCAATGAGTGACTGTAAAGCAATGATATCTTTGATATGGCGCGGTACGTGATTTGCGGCAAAAAGGTCAAGTTTGCATGAAAAGTTGCAGATGCAATAACAAAACAACTGTTCCCAAAGGTGTGTGTCCTTTCCGGACGAAACGTTTAGTACTAGCGCAAAAACATGTTTGCCCTTACAGTAATTTACGCAAGCTTTGGTTTCTTTCATATCGTCTGTAGAGATACCAGTCTGTCGATTAGTCAAACACGCTAATTCGTTTTGTGTGCAACGTGGTCTCATGTTTCGTAATTTAAACGTTGTGGGCCTCAGGTTGTTTACAATGAAAACCATTATCTTCAATACTATTTCATTATCTATTATTTTTGCGTTGTTTGTTCTAAAATTTAGAACTTGTTATAAAATTTGCTGAAAGTCTTGAAAACAATTTTTATTTCACGGTGTTATAATCAACAGGTATTTTTTATGAGCACTTAAAATTTCATAAACGTGAATTTCTAGAATCAATATGCAGGCATTCGCTGCAGACATTGTTTAAAATTCAAGTGATAGTCAACAGCGAGTGCAGTAATGTGCCAGCAAACATCTGAAAAGAAATTCAAGAAGCCTGGAAACATAGGCCAATTCAAAATATCTTTCGCCGCACTTCATAAAAGTGGAATTGAGAAGGCTATAACTGAAGCTGCTCTTCCGTTCTATCCACTCAATTGTATCATCTTGATAATGAAATCACGTTATTTCTCATAATCTTCTCTTGCACACGTCTAAGCAAAAACAAATCTTGCAAAAATTCTTAACAATTTTAACGGGCAACAGTTGCTGTCTGGGACACCACCCTCTTCTTAAACCATTTACTGCATTGCATAGGCCCCGAGTTGCGCCTGTTAAGGTTAGGAAGGATAATTTATTTATTGCGTTTGTAAAGCAGAGCTTAAGCTGAAGAAAAAGATTCTAAACTGCCAGAACTGCAGCACAAAAACACTTCCTTTAAAATTGTGCTGGTTGCCCGGTAACTTTCGTTCTCCAATCAGCAACAAACTGAATTTTTTCTTCCGAAAAACTACGGTCCGCTGCGCAGTAAACACAAACCCGGCTCTCTCTAAAATGACCTCCCAATTCATCAACAGTATCTTTT
>JGI24021J15306_10003936_pt1 | contig 17041 bp, 10 predicted proteins | sample Ectturendosymbi1_FD_15306 | JGI IMG/M metagenome (IMG submission 15306) | reverse complement strand
TCATTTATGCTGCTTCAGGCGCTACACGTAGAAATTGAAATGAAAAATCTAAATCTTCAAGTAACGTTACTATAGTGCAAAAAGATGTGGGAACGCCTTTCCCACCCGTTCCCAACCCACTGCATCCCTGCTGGCAGGACTTTTGCTAATCAATAGTCATCTTTAGCATAGCCTACAGCTAATCTAGCGCGCTTAATCTTAAGCCTACCTGACGTGGGCTACGTTTTACGGTTAGGTTTCCCGTTTTGGAATTTACGCTGTCATTGAACACTCTAACCTAGCCTGTAGTTAACTGCATTGTAAGTTCGTTCCAGCGTAATTTTAATACCTTAGCTTACTACAGTAATAACATGAGCTGCACTAATTCATAAAAGCTTGTAGGAAAAATATATGATCTGCAGCTTATTCAACTTTTGTCCACACTCTGCTCAGTCCCGTCGCCTCGAAGGGGCTTTGGTGGGCTTAGCCCCCCCAATTGAAACATGAAACACCATAAATCAGTGGCGATTTGTCAATTTTCAGAATGTCAATTTTCAGAATCAAGCCCCCCCGCACAAACGCAAAGGCCCTCTATTTAAATTTTCTAGCGCCGGTTCTGAGTTTGCTGCGTATTCATCTTTTGTTCACAAGAAGCCCAATCTTACCCAAATGAAACAAGAGTTTAAATACTTACGTGCGCAGTGGCATGACCAGACAAAATTGTGGATGGGTCACAATATTTGATTTTAGGCGAGCAAGAATATTTCGTTTGAGATACTGCCTCTTAAGCACAAAATGACTAGATAATCTAAAAATTTGGAGGATCTATAGCCCCCTGACCTCCCTGGCTACGCCTATGTACGTGGGGTTTATATAACGTATATGTTATGTAAATACTTTATGTAAACGCTTACGCATTTATATAACATTGGGACCATATTTTTTACATAACAACTTGTTTATTAGAAATTTCATTTATAATGAAATAAACACATTCGGACTGCCCAAATTCAGCAAAATAAGCTTTGTACGTAATATTTTCGACCCTATTACTGTGCAAGAAATGGTTTTACTTAAAGGCTATACAAAACAATAACTCCAATGGACGTTTCTTTGTCGGGAACCATCGATCATAAAACGTATTTGAAAAAAATTAGGGTGAGGCTTCAGCCCCCTTAGCCTCCCCTGGATCAGCCTATGACGTGTGAGGTGGGTCAAATTACATTGGGCAGACTCGCCGAAATTTAATAACCCGATTGAACGAACACAAATTTGATCAACGTTCTGAAGTTTGCAAACATTTGTCAGCCAATTCCATGCACCGTTTTAACTTCAAGCAACCGGAAATATTGGGAAGCATCGCCGGTCAAAAGAAACTTCACCTGCTACTCGAGTCTCTTCTGATACAGGAACACTAGCCAGATCTCAACATGGATGGTGCATCTATCCCTTTACTGCTTTTTAATACATAATGGTCTCTATGACGTAATACAGTACGAATGCCTTCAAATTGCATCCTTATTTTTTTCTTTCTAACTGTTTTATTGTATTTATATTCCTGATGATGACTTACGACCAAGCTGAAATGATGAATAAAATAATGTATTCAATAATTGCGGCCATATTGTTCGCAATAAGTATTTTTGCATAGATTACGATTATGTAAACCCCACTGTATCTGGCTCGCCAGTGGCCAGGCATTCGCGTATTCGGCCCTCGGGTCAAAAAGTTTGGCCACCCCTGGCGTAGCACATTTTTTCAAACAAACATTTCTGAATAACTATGGGTACTTTTTACTGCACAACCAGGCCCGTAACCAGGTGGACGCAGGGGGCTAACCCTCACTAGAAAATTGTTCTCCCCACCTGGAAAAATGTGTTGGACATGGTTTAAAAATATTGGACATAGTCCAAAAAATTTGGGCCCCTCTCGGAAAACTCTTCGCCCCTCCTGGTGTCCCAGGCTGGTTGCGGGCCTGTACACAACTGTTTAAGATATAGGAAATCCACACGTCCTTCTGTTCAATAACGTTGTTTAATCTTAATTCTTGAATGTTTAGTGTAATCAGTAGTTCAATGATTAAAAATTATTGAATCTGTTCAAGAACTTTCAAGGACGCCGGAAAATTTTCAAGGACGACTAAGTGTTTTTCAGGGATCAAGGACACAACCAGTTTTTATAGGAAATTCAAGGAAAGTCGTGGTCCTCAAGGACGTCTGGCAACCTTAGGTCTGGCCCTGAATATGGTCCTTTGTTTACGCTATTCTTCATCTTCGCTTCAAATAGAAAAAATGAAGGTGTAGATGTAAGACAACAATGGACAATGATAATTTAATTTGTATTCCACACTCGTAATTTTCAGTGCTTCATGTTCTGATGAATTGAGCCGTCCCCATTGCTCTTGCGTTGCACTTACTCTATTTCTCACCGAGAAAAAAATTTTACGAAGCTCTCTTGATAGAAAGGGGTTTTAAAGATAGATGTTGTTTTAAGAAAGTATAGAGCGCTTCAGCTTGTATGAGCTTTATAGCATTATTTTTATCTCTTTTATAACAATGAAAAGTAAGCTTTTGGGCTTGGAAATTTATTCCACCGAGCCTAGACCAACAGGCTAATTGCTTGTGTATTTCAAATTTCTAACTCTTGAAGTGATCGATAGTTCCTTACCCTTCATTGGGTGATTTTGCTAATATTTTCTGAAACTTTAGAAACAAGCATTTTTCTTTGGCCGTTATTTCCAGTATAAAGCATTAACAACCACGTGAATATCATACAAAAAATTTATAACATTATTTAAGTTGGCCAGTGTCTAAAATCAATTGGATTACGTAGCAGATTATATATGGAAAGCACAAAACAAAAAAATGCTTTTACCAAAGGTACGAAAACGATATGAAAAAACTTACGTGGAATGTTTCCCCTTGTTTTCCACTTGTGTGATTTTGCAGATATCTCCTCTTTTCATAGAATAGTGCGAGCGGAATGAAGACCGTTCCACATTTGCAGACATAGCAACAGTATGCCCTAAATATAAGCGCTAAACTGTGAGGACAAGGGCAAAGGAGAAGAAAAACGAGTAAAATTGCTTTTCAACGAAATTGCTTCTGGTGCCTCAAACGCCGATTAATCGGCTTTTCGTCGATTGGTACATATGTTAATGGCAATTGCATCTTATCACAAACGATTGCTTGCAGTAGTGTAAACTAAAATTTCTGTTAGTGGTATGATCAGCATGTACTATTTCTTTAGTAGCCTACATCAATTTACGCAGTATCAAAAGGAAAACCCACTCAGCGAATGGTAATGGTTTATTTATGCATTTTTTGTGATTTAAATCACGAAATAAGACAAATGCAACAAGAGGAAAAAGAACAACATCAAAGAGCAAAAATTAATTGCATGCTGAAAAAAAAAATAAAAACATATAAAAACAAATGTAACAGACGCTACCACTTTTACTATACAGAAACAAACGTAATGGATGCCAGCAATTTTACTACTAACTTGCACTGCTTTGCAGGTTGAAGAATGCTTTGGTTTCTGTTGCTGCTGGGGATGGCCCCTGTTGTTGTAATCGTTGCGTGCACCTGCAGCAGGGTTGCATTGCGGTGAATTTCATCAAATTATTATTGCTGTCGTCACCAGATTAGTATAAAAACAAACAAAGAGACAAAAATTTAAACAAACTTGAACTTGCAGAACGTCCATAAATCGAAAACAGGTCTGAAAGTGCAGAAAATGTTTTAAATTTACGCGAAATAAAGATACAGTTTTTCACCCAAGAAATTTAAACAACCTGCTACACCACTTGTTTCCCTGAATGGTGTAAGTGTTAAGTTTGCTGACCAAGTCAAATATTTTTGTACATAGTTCATGCCTCAGTGAAAAGCGACACTGACACACAGAGGTAAGTCAAATACGTTTACTTTAGTTGTTTTGTCCGCCATTCCCTCACAAGCGCACCCGCCTTTATCAGCAAGAGACATGGGCGTCCGCAGAAATTTTCCAGGGAGGGGCAAAGTCAGCATTTTGCATATCAGGTTTAGGTTTCTGGCGATCAGTGGCGTAACTGACGGGGGGCGAACCGTCTCCCCTGGAAAGCTAAATATAAACATCGGGAGTTAGCTTATATTTCGGTTATAGTATTCTTTTGGTTTCAGTAGATTGTTATTTTTTGTGGTTTTCTGAGTATTTTCTGGTGATTTTGGGTTTTAGTATAGCCATCCACACGCGAATTCATTATCATTTCTCAAGTTTTTTTCTGAATTTTTATTAGTAGGCCACTTTAACTAAGTTTCACCCTGGCTCAAACCTCCAGCTGCCCACTGCTGACTACAGGCGTAGACAGGGAGGCAAGAGGCCCATGTCCCCCCAAAATTCTAGCGTTTCATGTCATTTTGTCCTTACGAGAGGCGGTATCCCAAACAAAATACGGTTGCTGGCTTAAAGTCAAAAGATTTTGCCCCCAAATCTTTGGGCTGGCTACGCCACTGCTGCTGGCGATGCAATGCAAATGGACGTTAACAAAATCCTTTACTCTTTCTACAAAATAAAGAAAATGTCCGTGTAGCGGCAACAATCACAAAAAATGCACTTCGTTGGCAGTAATACCCAGGTATATCACGATGATTTACACAATAGGCTATCTGCAGGCTTTCAAAGCAAGGCACTTCTTTTCAAGGAAGCGTTGACATGGTATTTAAAGAACGAAGCATTGCCATGGTCTTTAAAGAAAGAAGCATGGCCATGGTCTTCGACAAAACCACAAATTATGACCTTATTTTACCTCGCAAGACTCATCAGCGTCACTTAGAAACAAGTGCTGCAAACGTCTGGGATCTCGACAATAGCGATCAATAAAACTTGCTCGTCTTTGCTCTTATTTTTGCGGTGAATGTTCATGCACAAGCCGGATAAGCAGTCCTGTAGCCAAGTTTTAAGGTTTGGGGGTTGGCAAAATACGTTTTCAGGGGAGCAAGATTTTGTTTTTATTATATGTGTAAATGGAATATATCTGGGCACAACAAAATTTGAGGGGGGCAAAAAAATGGGAAGAACTGCCTCCGAATTCCCCCCCAGTGGCTACGGGCCTTCGGATAAGTTGACCTGCATGATGACACGACTACGGACAACCTACTAAAATTAGAACCCCACGCAGGCTTAAAAATTGAGTTGAATTATGAAAACTCGTCACAGCAAATATAGCTTTGCACTCAGTACTCACTAAGAAATCAGAACTAAGCCTTAACGACTAAGGCGTGTTCCCACAAGACTGCATAGACAGACGTATTCTAACAAGCAGGGGGCGGATCCAGGCTGTAAGGTTAGGGGGGAGATTTCAGTAATATTTGGTCGTCAAGTCTTGTAACGGCCTCGATACTGTGAGAGGGATGAATTATACTTCACAACACTGCTGTGACAAAACAGTGGACGACAAAATGGTCTTACATCGTGTATGCGGTTTTCCGAATTGTAAAACATCATGTTGAATAAAGTTATTTTCGTAGGTTTTTGGGGTGGCTACCGCCAACCTGGATTCGCCCCTGCTAACAAGCCACGTAGTTTTATGCAGAGTGTGAAAAGAAGCCTGCATAAGCGTGGTTTGAGCTGCTCACTCAGGCACATTGGTGATTGGTCACAGTCACACTAACAATAGCTATTTTCAGACTTGTTAAAGCATTCTACATATTCACTCGTGCTTCTTTTCACACGGTATAAAACTACGTGGCTTAATTACCGCTATCAGCAGTCATTGTCTCGCTGCATTACCTGCCAAGATGTCTGCGTTCAACAGAAACATGGAACAAAACGCCTAGTACCACCGTAACTTCAAGGGAGGTTTTAAAGATTTGTTGCAACGTTCTTGTTACGCAATAAAGACCAACAGCAGAACAATCCTCTTGCAACCTCCTCTGCAGGTATAGGAGCGGACATGAGTGAACCGCAAGCTCATTACTGCATAATATCAGAACTGTGAATGAACCTGGCTCTTGTGCAGTGTGAGTGTCATACCGGCAAATGAACTGTCATTGCAAGAATTAAATCAATTAATCGGAATCAACCTGCTGACTTTCAGATTTTCTATACATTTTTGGTTCTTACTCCCAGTTTCCAGGAGAAAAGCGCGTTTTGCCCCCCTGCGGACGCCCATGGCAGGGCATCCTGCAGGACCGAGTTGCTGGCCGGGATTTAAAAAATAGTGTCAGGCAAGCAAGGAGAAGAAACGTGGTTGTTCTTTAAATTTTGAACAAAAAACATAATTGAAAAAGCCTTTAAGGGACGTTTTATTGGATTGCCTTAGCAGAAAGAAAACAAAACGTAAACAAAGGCGAGATGGCAAAATGAGATGTTATTATATGTGTATAGCTTCCTTCTAGGGAGGTCTGCAGCCTAAATGACCCCTGGTTCTTTGCAGCCTCCCCACCCCCATGCATTTTATAAATCGGTTTACTAGGAAATCAACGTAGCACTCGATTAAAATAATTGTGATGGTGTCATTCATGCGTGTGTTCTTTGTGCTTGTTTTTCATCAAAGTAAATGTATTAACGCCATCAAGTCTAGTGTATACTTTTCTACTACCACCACGTATGTATCCTCGTGCTCTTTCGTATACTTCTGTGTTCCATGCAGGGCGGGATTTAGTTGATGCTAAGCCCTAGGCGTATCCGCTTGTGAGGCCCCTCTCCCATTGTTAAGGGGAAAAAATGTCAAAGCGTTAATCAATTTGCGCAAAGCCGAAAATGACGATATTGACGCTCTAAAACAGGGTTTCCCAACCTTTCTCTGACCATGTACCCCTTCAGCGTTTCAACAGATGAGCATGTACCCCGTCAGCATTTCGACAGATGCGCATGTACCCCTAAAATTTCACAGATGAAATAACAAAACTCAACTGAATTTTTAATAGAGCTTTAAAATTGTTAAGTATATAAAAAATGGTAGACTACGATTTAATGTCTCAAAGTTAATATATGAAACAAAAACGTTTAGAAGTTTCTAAAAATAGTATTCACCGACATATGTAAAAATATTTGGAAATTGTCATATATAAATTTATTTTTCCTTCCTATTGACAACTTTAAATGTACTTTAAATGGGGGTACATGTACCCCACGTTGGGAACCCCTGCTCTAAAAGTACGGTTAATAAAAATATTTTAAATCTTTACTACAGTTCCCCACGATCACCGCGCTTGTTGCTGCCTTCGATGCAAAAGCGTTGTTACTGCCTTCGATGCAAAAATGACACGGAATTGTTGAAATCGTATTTGGCTGGCAAGAACAGGATTTTTCATTTTTGCAGGCAAACCAACCGAAAACGTCATGGTTAAATGTTTGACAAAACACATGGTCTACGTTTTTCATAAGTTTCACATCCGTTTTTTTATCTGTGCTCAAAAACAACCAAATACACTGCATATATGTATGGCGGCATGAAGACGTTAACCTCACATCCTTTCGCACGACGGTTTCGTTGCATTCGATCCTTTGCAGTCTGAAACAGGCCCGTAACTAGGGGGGCGCAGGAGTGGCGATACCCCCTGGAAAAATTTTCGCCCCCTCTATAAAAATGTGTTGGACATAATTTAAAACTATTGGACATAGTTTAAAAATTTTGGGTCCCTCTCAGGAAACCCTGGTGTCCCAAGCTGGTTACGGGTCTGGTCTGAAAAAGTGACAAACACGCGAATTGTTCACCTAACAGTCAGGTCGCCTGATTCACACGTAACAATCGGTACGATTCACCAATCTAAGAATAATTAAGACATAAAATTTTGACGAATACTTATCGAACTTGTCCTAACGGCAATTGACTCTATGCGTACCACAGTTTTCTGGAGGCCCTCTTGAACCTTGAGGCCCTAGGCTTAAGCCGATAAAGCCTATTGGTAAAACCGGTCCTATGGTTCCGCGTTACTGCGATGTCTGGTGCGTTGCGTGTGGGAGTAAAGACGTTATACAATACACAAATATGTAATCATACTGCACAGTCAAATATTTGAAACATATAAGGGTACTGTACAAACGAAATGAGTGAAATGCAAAAACAGTTTTAAAGACAAATGTCACACTAAGTAGTCTAAACAAACAGATCATTAAGAAAAAACAGAATGATAGGCTTATTATTGTAGAATCGGATACGTGGGAGGGATAGGAAGTAGTCGGTGTGATGTTGGGTTGTTTGATAATAAATATTTGTGGCGTATGTTAGGACGGTCTTTAACAGTTCGTATTTGTGAAAAAGATGAAATCGTTTTCGTATTTTTATCCACACAACTGGCAATATGGATTGTGGTTGTGAGATGGGATATTTTGGTTAAATTTTCCTTCAAGAGGTAGTAAGTTTTATACGGTTTTAAAGTTGAAGTTTTTCAAATGCTTGTTTTTGAAAGTAATAATTTGCCCAAATTATAATTTAAAAAATGTTTGATGTGATTTTAACCCTTTTGGTATTAATACGGTGAAAATTGGATTAGATGTGTTCTGAAAAATCTAGGAAAAACGCTGAAACTCCAAGAGTTTGTGGCCTCCTACAACTATGAATGCAGCAGTTATAGAGCTCGGGTGTTGGTCTCTGCCGCTCAGTATCGCAAACTGTTGACAAATCAATGCCACATCTACTGCCTGGACGTAAACGTTAATCATTATGAAATAAGAACTACGCTGGTAATTACAGTATTTCAGGCAGCACCTTCCTATCATGCCTCAGACCAGGGCTTCTCAAACTATGGGTCGCGACCCCATTTGGGGTCGCAGAATGTAATTTTGGCGTAGCGAAACAACTTGGCTTGATAAATCAGATATAAATGTTTTTGTAAACTAATGGGACGCTTACACCTGCCATTAACATCTGGACTATCCATCAAGGGGTCGCCTGGAAAAATATCTTTTAAAATGGGGCCGCAGAACAAAAAAGTTTGAGAAGCCCTGCCTCAGACAATGAAATGGTGGAATAAATTTCAACTGCTGGACATACACTAATCTCACTGCCGGTTTTCCAATTTTTATCCTGAGAAAATGCATACGATTGGGAAAGGAACGTAATTTGTCTAAGTGACAGGGATAAACAACATTAACAAAAAACTAGGCGTTGTAAAATCCTGCTTGGCGGAAGCGGGAAAATGCACGTTACTTGGCTATTTTGCCCCTGACTTTTTCGCACGCACTGTGTGTATGTGCAAAACATATATGGGAAACGCTGCAATGTGGAAGAATCGAACTTTTGGAACAAACTTACGGGTGCGTTCAGAATCATGGTCCATCCAAGGGCAGCTAATCAATTTTGGGAGAGCCACATCTATCCGACCAAAAAATCGTAACCAAAAATTTCGCTGTCGAAGTTATCAATACGAACGGACAATAATGCACTTTTACATTAAATCAGTGATTCTCACCCTCGTCCAGATGGACCACAAGTGGTTCGCCTAGAATTTCTAATGGTCCACAGAGAGTTCCATAAATCCTTGAAATAACGTTCCTAAAAATTGTAATATTGGCCTTGGGTTCACTGGCCTATGTGCAATACAGTTCCGACTAGTTGTTCATGAGGCGTCAGCATAGTAAAGTGGTCCATCGGGTGTTTTTTAAAAGATGGGCCATGGACCAAAAAAGGTTGAGAACCACTGCATACTAAAAGGCCACCAACGCTGTGCTGATGCAAGATTATCACTTCCAAACGTTAGCACCTTCCCATGGACGAATTGAAAAAGACAATCGTACCCGACGCGTACCAAGTAATCCACGATATGCAAAGCGCTTTTACTCAGTTCGAATTTTCTGCGCATACAGATTAGGGTTGCCAGATGCGTTTTGTAAAAATACCGGCCATTTTGATTTGTCAACAGTACCTGATTTAAGCCGTGTCGTATTTCGTAAGTGGCACAGGGAAAACGGAGAAACAATCAATATGGTTAAGCCACAATTAATAATTTGCCTGTATTTTGGCTGGCTCAATACATTTCGGTGTGTGCGTACCGCGAAAATCGCACCAAGGATTGCGTCAACAGCAGCAAATAACTTCGCTGAAAGAACTGTCCTGACAAGATTCACTACTAGAGTCATTCTAATTTGAGAAATTCTGCGTTAGTTCTTTTTGAAGTTACGGCAAATTATTTATTTTCAAATTACCGGCTTCAGGCACTGATTTTCAAAATACCAGCCTTTTCCCGGGCTCTGCTAAATTAGCAGTAAAATACCGGCCAGGCCGGTGAAATACCGGCCATCTGGGAACCCTAATACAGATCAAATGGTCGCAATGACGGCAACCTACTTGAAAATTGATGTCCGAAACGAAGGTCGTGTACGTTTTGACGTCCGCAGCGAAGGTCGTGTGCGATTGGATGTTCGAAACGAATGTCGTGAACGATTTGATATCGGAAACGAAGGTCGTGTGCACTCATCCACACGCTTGTTTGAACCAAAACGTTACAAGGTGAGCACAGTTCGATCTACAGTAAAGCCAGCCGGGCTTCGTTTCCTACTAAACTTCCAAGTGAATTCGGTTTTGTGACATTTGTCTGATGGTGCAATTTTGTCCCAGTCAGCACAGAAATTGTTTGCGAGTACTGCAGTTAACATTCCTGCGGCAGACAAACACTATCTAGAGCAGGGATTCTTAAAGTTTGCCTCAATAACCCCAGGGGGCATTGAGATTAGATGTTGGGGGAATTCAGTAGTCTTTGGAAGTAAAGTCCAAATCCAGACTCAAGCCCTCATTCGAAGCACTCGGACTTTTATCTCTTGCAATTTGTTTATTTTCAAACCTTGTTTAAAAGGGGTATCCAGATTGACGACAATTTTGACATACGGGCAATGAGGCGCTAAAACTCTAAAGAGCACTGATCAAGATCCAGTGTTCTCCATAACAAAATTTTACACTGAGAAAATATTTGTTTGAGTGCGCATGCAATTGCGCAAACATGTAGACACACGGTGAAGCGTCACAAGGGTTATGCAATATACATGCAATGTCAATTTTGGAATGTTGCAAGTGCGCGAGAATGAGATTTCACTGCGCAAACGGTCTGGTGGTACTGCACATTTACGCACCTTAGAGAAGCGGTTCCAAACCGAGGGTCCGAAACAAGATTATCGGGGGTCCAAAATTCGATTTTCGAGGTTGAGAGTTTGAATGTTCTTGGATGTACTTTTTTTCAAAAGAAACGAGATTTATGAAAGCTTGCAAGTGGTATTAATCAAAAGAACATTATCCAGCCTAAGTATTCTAGCTAACGTCACTAATTTAATAATTTAAATTGCTTATGGCGTGCAATGCTATTTCTGCTTCACGCTGCGGCCAGTGGCGATTCTAGAATGAAAAAAGTGGGGGGGCCACTGCGGGGCCAAGTAAAAAAGTAGGGGCTAACATAAATATCTATCTTGCATGGTGAGTTTTCATTGTTTTGAAGATTAAATAGCGATGATTAACCCTATCAAACCCAACATGGGCTTGTTAATATCATTAAATATGAACTAGCGTTATTATTTACTAGAGACACCTAAATGCCACTTTAGATGCAATCGCACACGTGTACTGCTATGTCGAACATTTTGTGCTAACCATGCAACTTCCACAGCACTGCACATGTAAATCAAAACACCATTTTCCGTACACAATTGTGCCGGCCCCACATGAATGAAAGCAGCTTTAGAAAGTGAAAACAATTCACATGAAAGCGAACTGGTTCCAACGACGAATTCCATCTTGACACAGAGACAAGTAAGCTGTTGATAGTCAACTAGTTTCATCAAAATGCAGTATTCTTACTACAGAGCACATAAAAATAAACCATCTTGCAACGGTTTGGTGACTACTGACTAATCCGTTTTTGTGGTAGCTCATAGACATTTTGTGATTGTGGTGCAACCATAACAATGTTATGCGACTACCATTACGAATGTGCAGCGTGGATAGGGTGAGGACTATTGAATGCAGTTAACAGCAGCGACGTTTCGGCACCAGTTGCACCTAAGTAGCATAGCAGCGCCGCAGATAGGTATGCGTCGACATGTACCTGATAGCAAGATGTAACAATAAGCGTAAAACTTATTTTGCAGAATATCTCCAACAAAGTCGTTCATTTTATTATTCACACTGAATTTTCCTCAGACTGATCCTCAAAAGCCGACTTTTCAATCTGCGTTGATTTATGACTGTCTTGCCATACGCGAAACACGCTCTACCTCTAAACCAAAAAAGATTCAGACAAATAGACATGAGCAATATAATTCTCACACAGATCCCTGCACAGGCTACGTTCAAATTTTATATCATCATCACCTCAATGTAACTTAATCCTTCGTTTATCATGTCGACTGTCAAATTCACCAACGAAATCATCTCAATCTGTTTTTCAGCTAGTACCTTTCAATTTAAAGTATATCAATGTTACCCAATCTTTCACTGGTAATGGAATATCTGGAAAATGTTTTCACTAATTTTATTTTTGAAAAATTTCTCTCGCATCAAGCACTGGTGACGGGAAGAGTTACAATTACAGCTACCAGCAACAATCAAACGCAGCTTTTTGTTGTAAGTGGCTATAAATGACAAAAATTGTTCGAGCGATAGACGCAGCTTCGACTCTTTCCGAAGCAAATTCTTTGCCAAAGTTATTTCACTTTTAAATCATTTTTACTAAATGAATATGATTTGTGAATTCTTTCAAGTGTGTTTCTGATGGAAATGTTTGACCTCCGGAGCAAAGAGCTGAAATACACGAAAGAATTGCTTCTGAAACATTACAGAAAATCCTTAGAAAATTCTATGAGGTTGCAGGACGTGTGGGTAGAGTTGAAACTGTAGTCACGAACCACTTACGTAAGATGTTTTGAAGTCGTATGCACAAGGTAGCCGAATGCAATACCACAGCCAGGATAAATTGAGATAAATTAATGAAACCAGTTCCTAATGCTTTCACAAACCTTCGCAACAGGGACAAGCAACAATCTGCTGACTGTAATATAATCCAGCTCCATCTCACACTGAAATGCACTAAAGATCAATCTTGCCACTTCTATGACAATTCCTTAGTTTCGAAATGATTTTTTCAATTTCAACACCACGGCCGCCCTCTAACTAAATTTCACGCAGGAACCAAGCAATCCATGGTATGTGTCGTCATAAAGAACTCTAGCTACCCGACCGTCAAAAACAACAGCACAGCTTGTCATGCATTTGGAAAACATTGAACGCAGGCTAGAGGGTTTCTCATTTATCGTTTGAAATATTGCTGGGCGAAAGCAGGCCGAAAGTTATCTACTGCATGTGTCGAGGGTTGTCAGGTGGCCGGTATTTCACCGGTGCCGGTGTCAAGCGAAATTTCTGACTTCACATCATGTACTGTTGCGATCGGAAATCCCGAGCGGCATATGCGTAAAGCTTCGCACTGTGGCAGCAAGCAACAATAGAGTTCACATGCCATGATCACTCTTCGCGTACGCTGGTCGTTACGTTCAATCGTTGACATCGTCAGTATCACCAGAGATTACACGCCACGATCACTATATTATCGCTTGTTCGCGCCACGTATACGTATGGTGTTGTTCTTCACGCACATCCCGTTCGTGGTGAATCACACAAACAACGCAACCCCACCGGAGAGGTTGCAACAGTACACATGCACAGAGTAATATTGGACATACCAAATACGCTGATAAAACTGATTATTAGGGCTTGGGAATTCGTGTTTAGACAAGTGTCTCATATTAGGGTTTGCCTTAGAGTGAGAAAAAGAAAAATGATTGAGGTCAACGACTAAGTCCGAAAATTTTCTATGGTTATTCCCGTGCTATAGCTTGTTGCGGGTACCTGACATCTATCCAAAATGTTTTAATTTACACGACACACATCATAAAAGTAATTGCCAGTCTGTATTTCTTTATTTTCAGAAGCAAAATAACTGAAAAACAATAACAGGTCAAAAATTTCGCTTGACACCGGTATTTTACTGCTAATTTAGCAGAAGCCGGGAAAAGGCCAGTATTGAAAACCAGTGTCTGAAGCCGGTATTGTGAAAATAAATATTTTTCCGTAACTTCAAAAAGATCTAACGCGGAAGTTCTCAAATTATAATGACTCTTGTAGTGAATCTTGTCAGGACAGTTTCTTCAGCGAAGTTTATTTGCTGCTGTTGTCGCAATCCTTGGTGCGATTGTCACGTCATGCACACACCGAAATGTAACGAATCAGCCAAAATACAGTCAAATTATTTGTGGCTTAACAATACTGATTGTCTCTCTGCTTTCCCTGTGCCGCTTACGAATTATGACACAGCTTAGATCTGTCGCTGCTGACAAAATGGCCGGTATTTTTACACAACGCATTTGGCAACCCTACATATGTCAACCAAACGAACTTAAATGGGAAATTAAGAAAAAACTGGGGGGAAAACGGGGGCCAAGCAAAAATCTGGGGGGACCATGGCCCACCCAGACCCACCCTTAGAATCGCCACTGGCCGCGGCTACCATGCTGAAGATGGCCGATGATGAGCTTGTAAGCGCATTGCGACATTTAAAACCCTGCTCAGGGATCCTGGGGAGTCCACTATCCAGGGAATTCTTTTTTTGTTGATTTCATATACTTAGAAAAAGGTTAGAAACCTGCGCTTCCATGACTTTTCCTGATTTTCAGAGATAAATGGAGTGGTGCCAGAGTTATTTTCCAAAAATATCCCTGAAAGCGTATATACAGAAAATTGGGGTACTATACTACCCCTGGTTACCTGATGTGCAACAAATTTTGGACACTTTACTGCCTTTACAGTACGTTTCAATGTGATTTTAAGTGCAAAACCTGTTTGGCCAAATATGACAACTGAAACCTTACATGTGAAGAGTCTTCCTGCACCATGACTTGATATGAAGAAAAAACGGATGTAACACGCGCATGACGTGTCCTACGCACAAACAAAACATCCTCCTTAAAAAATCCTCTTTTTGGTGGTACAGTGCATAAAATTTGTATGTTATGTATGTGTCGCTGGGCAGATACAGTTTTGTTGCGGAAGTGATTAACAATGGACGTATGGAAGTAAAAAATAGTTTGGTCCGTAAATAACGGATGTCACGTGTCCCAGGAAAACATAATCAAATTAAGGGTGGCATTAGATTATACCGTACTTTTCCTGACTCGTTATACCATTTTATGGTTTCCTGAGCAGGGATTTATGTTTATGGCCCAACTATGGCGAGATTGTGATTTGATACTACAAAACTCGGTTTCTGGTGTTCAACCATGCAAAGTCACCAGAAAGTGAGTACAAAACCCTATCAATTCTAGTGCCCTTTGCATCAACATATTTATGCGTATCTGGATTTTCCCCTCTACTTCATTTGAAGCACAAGTTTCGGAACCGTTTGAACCACTCGAACCAGCGGTGGACTTAGGGTTGAGGGGCCCGAGGCAAGGCTGAAAAAGGGGGCCCTCTTATAACGTCACCATATTCAGCCAACCGTGATAAGACTTTTTGATCAATTCTAGGAAAGGGATATGCGGGCCACCAAGGATACATTTCTGAGACTATGGAATGACTGACATGAGAGAAAATGCAAAAAGGTATTCATAAAACATAACTTTAAAAACACTGAAAGTTAGGAAAACAAAGCTAGCAACACATAAAGGTTAAGCGATAGAAAGTTGGCATCGCCCCTTACTTGTCTAATTTTGAGCCCCATTTCTCTGCATTCACCATCACTAAACTAGAAAGTTTGTAATATACCGTCTCCCTGAAAAAATGCTTGGTTTCTTGAATTTGTTCACAGCCATGTCCTTAGGGGACTCCATGAAAGCAGAGTACTTACACATTACAGTTACTCTTGGAGGACGTTCAAAAACTGGCTACTTACGCATTACAATGGCTGTTGGGGGCTTTTTTGAAAGCAGAGTAGACCTACCTGCACATTACAGTTGCTTTTGGGGGCCCCTTTGAAAGCAGAGTCCTTGCATATTATAGCTGGTGTTGGGGGCCCCTTTGCAAGTGTGGCGGCCCGGAGGTGGCGTCACATGTAAATAAATGGTCACCGGTAAAATTTCTCATTGAATTTTTCACTGTATTGAAATATTCTTTATCTTTCAGGAATTTCGAGCAACTTACGCTTGCCCTGAAAACAAAGTTTGCCCTGAAAATTTTCACTGCATTGAACATATTTTTTATCATTCACAGGATTTTTGAGCAAGTTTGCGCTTGCCCTGAAAAACGGAGTGTGCCCTGAATTTGTATTGAACATATAGTTTTATTATTCAGAATTTTGGACAACTTGCGCTTGCCCTGAAAAACAGAGTTTGCCCTGAAAATTTTCACTGGATTAAAATATTTTTTATCTTTCAGGATATTTGAGCAGCTTGCGCTTACCCTGAAAATAGAGTTTGCCTTGAAATTTTTCACGGTATTGAATATACTTTTTACATTCACGATTTTTGAGCAACTTGCGCTTGCCCTGAAAAAACGAGTGTGCCCTGAATTCACTGTATTACATATATATTTTTATTATTCAGAATTTTGAACAACTTGCGCCAGCCCTGAAAAACAGAGTTTGCCCTGAATTTTTCACTGTATTGAATATACTTTTTGCATTCAGGATTTTTGAGCGACTTGCCCTTGCCCTGAAAAACAGACTGTGCCCTGGATTCCAGTCCCGTAGCCACAGGGGGCATTCGGGGGCAGTGCCCCCCAATTTTTTTTGTGCCACCCCAAATGATTCAATGATTCCCAACTCGAAAAATTAATCAATTTTGCAAATGCTTGTTTTCAATCTGTTTAATCGTTACGCCAACTCGCAACATCACCGCACGTTGCGTTAAAAGATAACCTCATTGTTACAAAATAAATTGTATTAAGGAATGTCCACACTTGTAAAAATTTCGATTTGTGACGTCACAGTCACTGGAGACAGTCTTTCGAAACAGTTTCTGCAGTCTCTCTGTTAGCGCGAACGCCATGGCACTAGCAAGCTGGCTATGGTAATGTTATTGTTATAATATAAAGTCTTAGCCAGCGTTCTCTCTAAGAAAATTTTAGCAAATGTTGGTTTTAGTGGGCATGAATATTTTAAAGCTNAGT
>JGI24021J15306_10003935_pt1 | contig 17042 bp, 9 predicted proteins | sample Ectturendosymbi1_FD_15306 | JGI IMG/M metagenome (IMG submission 15306) | reverse complement strand
AAAATTTTTTTCTGAAAAAAAGTTTGATTCTTTTTCGGTAGAAAAATCGTATTTTTTCCAATCGTCCTTATTTTTGGTTCAAGATCGATGGAAGCCCTGTGCATAGATGGATCGAATTTAAGTGAAGGAAATTGGGGTGGTCCGAGTATTTTTAGCAATACAAAGAAATTAAAAAATAGTTTAATAAAAAGTAAAAAAGTTACAAAAACTTATTAATGAGGTACAAAAGAAAAGAAAGCAAAAAAACAAACAAAAAGTGTACTTCATGCCGAGAAGCACAGAATGTGCATTGTGCACACAGCAAATACGAAAAAGTAAATAAACACTAAAATAAAACAGAGTTACAGAATACTAGAATTCACAGTAGTTTGTTGGACAAATGAAACTAGGTCTAGATCTAGTACTTTTGCATTTCATCTAGGCTACTATAGTCTAGTAGTGTTCTAGGGTTGCCTGCAAAAGGCGGAGCTCCTTACAGAGCGGAGGTTGTTTGCTGAGGTTTGATGACGTAACCGGAGTGGAAAAAAGTTGCGTTCCATTGCAAAATCAAAAAAAGGAAAAAAATTGAATAATTGAAGGAAAAATGTTGTATTATTGCAACTTAATATGCGTTTCTCCCAAATATGGAATACATGGATGATTGCGATGTTTAAAAATTTTTCACATTCACAACTCTTGAAACCTATTTTTTGTCCCCGAACCGTTGTGAAACTCACATAACCAAAAATTATAAAACTTCAAAATAGACTTTTTTTACCGTATTGTAACATCCCCTTTTGCAGTAAAATTATTTTTGCTACCGTTTGCTTCTCATTGCTCAACGAAGAATATCGGCTTTAACGACTCCGGTTACGTCATCAAACCTCCGCAACCAAGCTCCGCGATTTACGGAGCTCCGCCTTTTACAGGCAACCTGGTCTTTAGTAGGTTCTTTTACGAGTGAGTGAGTTGAGTGTATTCAATTACACAATTTTGTTGAATTGTAACTGTAAGTGAGACCTTGATTTTGTGGAATTGCAATTTCTTGCTAAAAATTCTAGAGCATAATAATTTGTTTCAAGTTAAACCGCTAACTGAAGTCACTGTGGCCATTTGTTAAAATTTTCACTGATCTGTAGCCTTATAGGCCTATAAGCTTAAGCTACAAATACAAGCGTTTGTGCTACTATATCCCATTTTCTTTGTCGCTGTTTTTCAAACGTCTTTGTTTGCATTGCAATGCATTTTCTGGCCATTTTTATTGAGTGCACATTTAAACATTAGCCTTTTGCTTTCACAGCTAACATTATTTGTGATCTGCGTTTTTAGTGAATCTAGTGTTTTTTATCATGAAATCTAGTGCTTTTCCATAAGAACAGAGTGGCAACACTAGTCTGCACATGGGATTGCATTTTAGGATTATGGTCCGTTTGCATGAAAATGATGTTGCCTAGTGAAAAATCTGCAGAATAAAAACTTTTTTTTTGTTTCTTCAACTAGTTTCATGTTACAAGTGAAATTGGAACTTTCTCCTGTTTTTTATTTACATCAAGACATGATGATGGTCATCATCATCAGGGTGATTATGATTATGAAGTTACTGTAGTTAAACTTTATCTGAATTTTAAGGGTTGTACTTTTAAGTTAAAATGCTGACATAGTGTAGGAATGTTTAGGCAACAGTTGTGCAACTTAGGTTTTGTGTGATGCCTCTAGAATTTAGCATCGGCTTGCTAAAAAAAAAACTGTAGAAAATGAAAATTATTGATTATGATGCTAAAGGCTATACTACTAAGTGTTTAGATATTGTGAACTTAATGCTATTGAAACTAAAGGCAGTGTTTATTTAATTTTGTCGTCAGGGTCACATGGTTGATGGTAAGAATTACATGCTTGGATAAGCACATTGTCCTTGTCAGATGGTGTAAAACCGTAAACTTCATAGCTAAGCCGTTACCTAAACCTAAACTGTTGACTTAAACCCAAAACCTAAACCCTGAACCTACACCCTAAATGCAACTGGTAAATGTAAACCCTAAAGCTTAAAGCTAAACCCTCAACCTAAATACTAAACCTGAACCCTAACCCTAAATGTAAACCTTAAACCTAAACACTAAAAGTAAACCCTAAACCACAACCTTAAGCCATAAGATAAACTCAAGAAGTTACAGAAACGTTAAACAAGTCCACAAAAAGCCACTCTCATCAAAAGTGTCACATCTAGTAGATCAAGCAAAAGCAGCAATGGTGAGAGCTAAATTAATGAGCACTTGCAGAGTAGCCATAGACAAGTATCTGTTTGACTACATTCGCCATGCCACTAGTGTCACGAACTCAGCGTTTTATCTGGAGAAAAGTGGTTTTGCTTGAATGTATTCGAACAGCAAAATATATCCAGCAGAGCTTTTGCCGCTCTTGGCAAAATAAACACTACCTACACTAAAACATTTTTTCTGCTGTTGTGTTTGTGGCCTATTGAGTTTGATGCATTGTGTGTCAGAGCTTCATGTACTAGGCTATAAAATTTACAACTGGAAGAAAAGCCCTGCAAGCAATTGTCTCTCATTGACAGGAGCTTCATTATAAATTCTAAATTAAAACTGTGGAATGATGAAGAGAAGTAAGGTACTGAATTATTGTGGTCAAAATAAAACGTTTTAGCTTTATGTTATCAGATCAAACTACGATTCTCATACAGCAATAACAACAAGAATTGTATTTCTTTGTTACACTCCAAAATGAATTTGGATGAAATCTTAATGTATTACATTGGCTTGTCTTGATAGACATCTAAAACTAGATTCAAAACAAGATAATTAAAAATGTTAATGAAAATTATTTGCATTGTGTCTGCTGATACAATTGGCATATTCATAAAGTAACAAAAACATAACACATCATCCAATACAAACAAAAAAGAAAATACAGATGAGAAAGCAAAAAAGTGGCACGCAATGTCAACAAAAAAAACAAAGGCTCACTAACGCTAGAAGAGTGCATGGATGCCTAGGACACTGCACAGTTTAGGATGCTGGCAACATTGTCTCAGACCCCAGCCAAGGACAAGCGAGGGTGCAGCCAGTGGTGTTCTTGGGGGCCACCTGTGTGAACAACAAGTTTTTGGGGATGGCGCTATAGAAGATGGCATTTCTCATGCAATAAACACCTGAGGTCTTGATGTCCACTGGTTGCAAAATCTATATAATTGTTAATGACGGTACGTTCATGGTATTTGTTGATGTTGGCTATTTAAACTTGTTTAGCTGCGGAGCCAGGCCAGGTGGAAGTGTCCTTAAAATGGCTGGGGGTAAAAAGGTCCATGACTGTTACATCCTAGACCAAACAATGGCCTTTGTCCCAAAAGCAAATATCTGTTTATCAGGCCTTTTCAGCAAGGATCAAGGTTGGAAGAGATGTTAATGCAGTTTAGGGCAGGGGTCTGCAAATAGTGGGTTACAAACCAAATCTGGGTCATTAGACCTTCCAGTCTGGGTTGTGAAATAATTTTCATTTTAAGTTTGCCATTCTCATTAGACAGAAAAAATGTAGCCATTTATATACTGTTTTACATGCTAAGTTTCATACAATTTTGCGTAAGAAAATTGCTACTGCCAATAGTAGTCATAAAATTGATATTTGATTATAGAGTATTTTCCACAAATTTATATGCTCACAAAGGGTTTGGGTAGAATTTAGAACTATTTTTATAATATCTCCAAGAAGTATTTGTGGATCCCTGGTGTGGGGATCTATGAATGATGTTGTTGATGTCAAATGTCGTGGGTGATGACTGGCATTCAATCTGCTGGAGAGGCCATTAGGTCCCCAATCCCTGATATCTTTACCACAATGGCATTAGAATCAATGAAAGTTTTGGCTCTGACCAAGAGGGCTATAACAACATGAATTTCATTGGGGCCAAGCCAAGTAGTTTAACAACACAGGACATCGGAAAGTCTTCAGACCAGGCAGCAGCGTGCTTTGCAAGGAAAGCTGGCAGTAAGCCAAATATTGTTCTTGTGGAACAGGTGATCCACTGTATTGGTGCAAGCAATTTCATCCCAAGTGATTTTGTTGATCAAAAATCATGGTGATGGCTTGCATTGTGTGTGCTGGAACCTCTGCAACAGAGACGATTGCTTAGAAAAAATTCCAAAGTCAGGCTGCTGAGTTATTTGGTCATTCACATCTGTCTGAGAGTCCAAAGAAAAGACTTTGGGGCAAGGTTTTGCTGCAGTGACTGCCAGTCAATGAAGATATATTCACCATATGCCAATGAGGTTTCTATACCTTGACTGGTTGCCCTGCATGGCTGAAAAGCTCAATTTCTTTTTTCAAAAAGACTAGTTGATCCATAACTGTGATCTTGTTAGGGGCCAACACGCATCAGTTAAATTAGGATAATAGGATATATACCAGTAAAGAAAAATGTTCATACACAGCAATGTAACATTTTGTTCATTTCAAAACATTTACAATGACTATAATTTTCAGCATTGTAACTGTTTTGACTAACCTCTTCACTAATCATGTCTTGATATACCATCATTTTTAATTGCCATCATGTTTGATGTTTCAAAGGTTTGAGTCACAGCGGTTAAAACAGGGGTTGGCAACCTTTTGCTGGACGCGGGCCGAAAACAAACTGCATGGTATGGTGGGCCATACTAATTTTCCACCAATAATTTTGTTCTCTTTGCTGTTGATGATGTTGATAAAGCTTGGGATTTTCTGGCATTTTAATCAGATTAACTCCTGATTTTCACATTTCATAACGAAAGAACAAAATATGACATACAGTACATTTATAGCACTGTGCAGTTTCTCATATGTAGTTCCCCATAAGTATGCAATACAAGAAGTTGCAATGAAGGCAGATTCATAAAAGGTAAAACCACTAGATGGACCATACACTTACTACGATTTGCAGAGGCTGCAGGACGAGTGATCTTGCTTTGCGGGCCAGATCCAGTTGGCAGGCTGTAGGTTGCCGACCCCTGGGTTAGAATAAGAGGATTTGCATTTTGGTAGATCCAGTGTGATTGCGCAGTGGTTGCCAGTTTTTAACTTCAATGGTGCATTTTTAAAAAAATTATTGAAATCTGTTTATTCTATTTGGTTGAAGTGATAATTTCATACATGAGCTCAAGGCCAGAAAAATCATACTTATAAAAAATTTTGAAGAGCAATAGCTTTGGTCTCTGAGAATTTTGCTGATTGGCCTGATTTTTTAAAATTTAGATGTTATTTAGCACAGATCTTATGTAGTCCAACTTACCTACTGATTCAATGTTTGACACATAGATACATATTAAAAACTAGTAATGTTGATTTACTTTGAAATTAAGAACTGATGAAGATCCCAAAATCAAACCAATCATTGTCATCAAATAACTGTTGAAACAAATCTGAAGTCAGCACACGAAAAGCACAATGACTGGTTGCTGATGTCATGTTTTAATAATATTGTTATGCATTAATTTCAAATAAATTGTCACAGCAGTGAAACCCTGGTTATCAGAAAGTTGCAAGAATAATGAAAATCAGAGAATGATGGCAAAATAATGATTCGTGAAATTTGACATGTGTGCTAACTAGTGTGCAAGGAATAAAAGCAGTGGTTTCCTACCAGTGGTGTGCGACAGCCATGCAGATGAGATGCAAATTTATTCAATTTCAGTGCTGTATTTTATTGCTCTTCGGACTCAAAACCTTTTTTTGCCAAGAAGCCAAAGCAATTCACTTAATGATGAAAATTGCATTACATGGAGTTGAATTGTTCACAACATTCGTTGGTTTGTGCTTTCAGTTCATGTTCGTTTGCTAAATTAATCAAAACTTAAACGAATTTAGTTTCCCGGTGTTATGTGGGCAATGGGCATTATGCGATACCTCAGGACGGTACTCAGAAAAAGGATCGGAATTGCTCTTTGATGGTAAAACTCGTCGGTCGGTGGCGCCATTGCACAATGCTCGATGTGCATGAGCCTTTTCCGGGTTCGAGTGGAAATCGCGCACCGCGGATGTAACCGCTAGTCACGGCTGACTGTAGGACTTGTTGTCGTTGGGTGGTTTTCCAACCAAGCTCGGAAACACTGTTTCGAATCCTAATGTGAGTTTTCGTATACGTCTATATCAGTTTTTTTTTTAAAAGGAAATTGTTAGGTACCCGGTATGGGCCCGATTCGGGTCCCTAAAACACTTGAAAACCGTAGTCTTTATTATTGTTCATTGCTATTTCAAACAGTGTATTTTTTACACTTGCTCAAAAGTTTTTAATGAAGTTTTAGCTTGCGTGTCAATCTCTCCCCATGTGTTCGCCCCTCTCGAACATGGAAATGTTTCGTCGTCGCAAATCTTTCCGACGTTGCTCGTTGTCCTCTCTTCCGCTATGAACGTGATGTCGTTTGCAGGCGACCACCAACCAGAAGCTGCTTAACTAGAAAAAGCAGCTTATCCAAAAAAACGTGACTTGCCGGAATTTCGTTGTGGGCCATTAGTCTGTGTCCGAATCGGAAACAAAAAGTTCTGTCGAAAAACAATTAACTGAGAGGTTTCAGGGAGATACAAGGGAAAAAAATAGCTTCTGCTGTTCCTGTTAAACTGCGGGTTTGTTGCGACATGGACCTTAAACGTACGTGCGGCATGAAAACGAAAAAATGCGAGTTTGTCTTTGGCATTTCTTTCGTTTTCGAGATTTGCACTTTTCCGAAACTAACGAAATAATGACAATTCGATTGAAGGTTAAAGTCATACGGTGAAGTATGATGTAATAGACAGATGATGATATATGATGATACACAGCTGCTCCCACCGGCTAAAGCTGCCTCAATCTCAATAGCAGACAACGCGTGGAACGTTCCGATAACTGTAGATACTGGAAGCAAGTATGTGTTAAAGTTTGTTTCTGAAAAAGACGATTTGTTAATCTTGTACCTAGAGGTAAAGCTTCATGAGTGTCGGTTGGTTTTCTTCTTCGCGCAACGACAAAAAAAGTGCAATCTTACTGTTCAATAGTTTTTCAAACGATTTGTCGTTGTCATGGCATTACGTTGATCCATGGAATCGTTTTGCGGTTGCCAGAAGCAGCAGCTGACGTCACTGGGTGGAATTAGTCGACGATTGTTATTTGCCGACAATCACTCTGGTGTTTTTAGCAGTCATGATTTGCAAAACACAACAGGATCGAGCATGGTATAAAAACTGCATTTTGTTGAAACAAAGATAGAATGGAAGTATGATTCCGGTTATGAATGTTTTATGAACTTAGAAACACTTTCACGACGATTCACTAAAGCAGTAAAAAGTGCTTAGCAAATAACCGGAAATAAAGGTGTTTTTTTCACTTGCAAGTAAAATCGATAGGGTACGATAACTTGCATGAAAAGCATTCGGTCTCCAAGTTTTTTTCCCTACAGCATTTCCTAACGAGCGGATTTTGAAACTCGCTTGACCACCTTTGCTTCCAGGATCAGTTGCATAACGTGCAGTGATCTCGAAAACGTCAGGGGTTCTTCACAGTTCTGCAAAGTTTGCATTCTGTCTGTAGTGCTGCGATGAAGGTTGAAGAGCGTTGTGGTCCCTGCCAAACTGGTTCAGTTCTGGAACACTAACGCCTTCGGAGCACTTGCTCGGTGTGTCGTGTCGGGTAAAATCACAATAGCAGTTTCCTGTGTTTGTTCTTTCACAATGCAATACAAGCGATCTCACAGAGGAGGCGGGGGCGGAATATTGCTGCTGCTTTCGGCTGGCGCAGTCGAATCGCTGTTTTTCGCCGCGTGAAGGAAAGATTTCTGTCTATCGTTACGGGAGAGATCCGGTATGGGGCTGCCAGTGACGTCAGTCGGCATGGGCGGCGGGGGCGGAATGGAGCTTTGCGACGTTGCATTCGCCGCGGCGTCGTGCGACGGCGTTGCAGCGCTTGGGGGTGGAGGTGGGGTTGGTAATGTCGCTTGCTCTTCAGGCGACGGCATCAAAGCTGTTTTGCCGTCACTTGTCAGCTGTTGATGCGCGGGACTGAGACCGGGACTGGATGTCGATCCGGGGGACTTGAAGGATTCCATTGACGGCGCTGGCGTTACCTGCAGCGGAATGTTGGATTTGGAACCGAACACACTCGACCCGTCAGATCCAGCTTCCTTTTCTTCTTCAGCGAGAGTTGATTCTTTCGGCGCAATCTTTTCAATTTTCTCCGGTTCGTTTCCAATCGTGGGCGTGCTCACCTGCCCGTTTAGAAACGTGGTTATTTAAAACTTTCACTGGACAGTAGTCGTTCATTTTAAGAGAAATCAACGTCTAAGCAGACCCGCAGCTACGGGAGCAGTGACCTACGAATTTTTTGTATCCCTGAAATTTTTATTGTGTCCAGATGAATTTGTTTCAAACATATAATACAAACAAAAATCTTGCCTCTCTAAATTGTATTTTCTCTGCAAACCCTAAAACCGGGCTAAGCGCCTACATCTGAGACATAGAGGTCTTGAATATTTTTCATACAAGTGTGTTGATAACACTTTTGTTTTCACAGTTCACGTTTGCACTAGCTGTAATTTTTTACGTAGGTGTCACTTCAAACTTCAAATCACCAAACTGCCATTTCATATAACGAAGCACAGAAAAAATCAAGATCACCACGTAAAACAGTTCCTTTTTAGGTTGTTAATTTTGCTCTCATGAGCACAATTCGGCAAAGTTCGCACAAACGAAAAATTCTCTCGACGCGGAAACGTGGCTGTGAAAAGCCTGAAATTTTCGAACTAATGTCCCCCTAGCGTCCATGTGAAGTAAATCAGTCTGTCTACAAGCGACCATTGCATTTAAAGCCATGTTGCTAAATGGTGTAGAGTTGAAAAATGATAGAACGGAGGCATTTCTCCATGATGAAAACGACAGATCGGGAAGGATTTATTCGCATACCGCACATGCACTTGTATTGGCAGTTGCTGTTACAAAGATTTTTCTTTACCTTCGTCAGTGTTTTCCCCTTCTTCGGAGTTCCCGCCTTTAACGGAGGGCTAAACTCATTGTGAGCGACGCCGTCCTGATTAACTCCGTTTGACGTCGGATCGCCGCGAACCACCGCAAGTCGCGCGATCACCGGGCTCGGCGCGAAAGCCTCGTTGTCGGCGTCGAACACATTCACCTGCCATGAAAATCTTGATTTTCGCTGCAATTTGAAGTCGATGGATTGGGAAACTAGTACTGCTGCAATTTAAGTAGATAGATCGGTAAGCTAGTGGTGCTGTCTAGAGCTGGCATCGTCCGCTAAAATGGCAGTTAACGGCAGGTTTTCACGGGCCGGTTAACCGCCCAAACACTTTATTCTTTCTTGGGTGCCGCTACGGTCCGCTAACATTTTTGAAGCACGAGGATGTTGAGGATATTTTTCTTCAAAGACGTAAGTTAGCAATAACGGCGCCCGCTGGTGGAAGTTGTGTCAGACCACAAGAGTTTTTCTGAGCTTTGTGAGGTGTGATGTATGCCAACAACGCATAGGCCTGCTAATGTATGCTGTGTGTGTGTTATGTGCTCGTTGTGCTGTGGACTACTGTACCCTCCCCGGCGGTGATAGTGGTAGTTTTCGTTTACAGTGCGTGCAGAGGTCTTAGGACAGGGTCTCAAACTGCTCTGTGGGCCACATGAGGACTTACAAGGTAACCCTCTGGCCGCATTATGACGCTGACACAATAATAGCGGTACCTCAACTTAATTTTACATCTTATTTCCTGCGAAAGGCATCATGAATGATGGCAAATCATTTCTAGCCGTCTCTACGTTCGTATTAATCAATTCTACCCGTCTGAGGAACTTGTTCACTCGCTAACTGAGCACTTTTAAACACCGGTGAATATAAAGTAACGTAAATATTCATTTCATTCATTTTCATGCCCGCTTTTTCTCAAGGGAGCGTTGCGGGGGCAACATCCATAGGAGAACTTGGAATACCTCACGGTCAATAGCAGTTTCAGATAGTTCTGCTGGCTTCACACCAAGATGGGGCCAAGCAAGGTCGGAGATGCAGTTACTCCACCTAGGCCTTGAACGGCATCTGGGTCGCTTTCCCGTGGGTTTAGCCTGCAGGGCTTGCCTCAGCAGTCTTTCTTTGGGCATTCTGGATACATGGCCGAACTAACTTCAGTTGTGTTCTCACAATTAGAAGTGGTTCGATATTCAGGGCTCTGCGAATTTCACAACTGCGGACTTTGTCGCGAAGTGTCACACCAGGGCGTAACGAGGGGGGCTCAATGCCCGGGCGCCGAAAAGTCGCAACAAAGTTTTTTCTTCAATGCAATACATTTACTTCCAAAATACCTTAGGTTAAAATATGGAAGCGCCAAACTTGTTTCTTGCCCCGGGCGCAATCTAACCACAGAGCGACAAAGCTCACGCAGAACTGCGTTAGCTTTACCAATTTGTGTATCAATCTCCTGGCGCTCCGCCTTCCGTCACTCGTAAATACCACCGCCAGGTACTTGAACTTCACCTGCTGCAGTGTATTGCCGCTCACTTGCCGCATACACTGCCTTGGGTGTGTAGAGAGACATAGCACCTCGGTACTTTTAGAGCTGATTTTCATTCCGGCTCGGTAGCACGCAGGAGAAAACCGATCGAGTGCATACTGAAAACTGTTGCGAAGATGCTAGCAGTACCAAATCGTCTGCAAAAGGTAAGCGGTTGATCCTGCAGCTCCCGACTGTGACACCCTCGTCGACTCGGCTGTGACTGTCTATCCAATTCATGTAGACCAGTGGTTCTCAACCCCGGTTCTGAGGGCCGCATTCGGCTCCCAGGCACCCTTTATGCGGCCCTCAGCAGTCTTTCAATAAAACGTCTAATATTTTGTGTAACAAACTTCGTTCTGCTGTAAAACAAAACGTGTCAATTGAATTGCGGTAAAAATTTTTAATGGGGCTCTCCAACAAAATCGTAGGTCTGGCTTTGGCTCCCTTCAGCGAAAAGGTTGAGAACCATTGATGTCGACTATGAAAAGGAGTGGTTTAACTCTCCCGACACAGACACAAACTTCTGAGCAGGAATACAGTGACGACGGCCCGTAACAGGCGGCCGTCAACACCGCACTCACGGAAAACTCAAAAGCTTTTCACAAGGAACCCGGTCGTATGCTTTCTCGAGGTCGACAAAACATCTGAAGACGTTTTTAGCATACTCCCATGATTTCTCAAAAATTTGCTGGAGTGTGAAATGTGGTCTGTAGTGCTACGGCGGGGACGAAAACCGCACTGGGTATCATTCAGCTTTGATTCAAATATTTCGCGGCATCTTTTTTCAAGACACTTGAAAACGAAATGTTAATTATTCGAAAATTTCCAAAAAGCATCGCGGGCCGCGTGTTTGAGACCCCTGTTGTATGAAGCTAGGTTTTCTGAAACTGGATCATTGAAAGTGCAATATAGATTAGTTCGCGTTTACAGTAATGTATAAATGATCGGGAGGTGCACACAAAACTGCTGTCTAATCAGTACAAGTGCTACAAAACTGAAATTTGAAACAAATGACGTGTACCTATAGAAGATTAAGTTCAAACAGTATTTTTGAAATATTTAAAATTTTCAAAGAAATTTGACTTATACCAATTCAGTTTGCCACAGTTTAGCTGATGCACAAGTATATTGGCAAAATATTGCTTTTGCTTTATAAGGCAAAATAGACAAAGACTTCTTTATAGGCCGGGTACGGACCAAAATTTAAGAGGGGTTACGGGCTTGCTGTGATGGATATGGGTCGCTCTGGGTCATAAAAATGTGAGCCCGTGACACCTCCAGTGCTGTGTTTTAAAGTCGATGGATGAGTAAGCTGGTGAGCTATAGTACAGGAAGTTAGTGGTGCGTTTCCGCAATGAACGAAATAGTGCAGACAATTTCGTGATTACTGGTATACGTACTGGGGAAACGATCCATGGCGGCAGCAATCATTGGCTGAACAGAATAAAGTAGATTTAGGTCGTAATGTTGGAGATTTTGTATGTCGACGTTCGCAGGTGAAATATGCGTTTGTTTGCGCGAGAATTGTTTTGTTTTGAAACAAACCAGCGAAAGCCTGTCTTGTGATCTGTGATGTCATGACTCAGTATTGCTAGAAACGTGCTGACTCAGTATCAGTGACTTATTCGCTCTCGTTCAGCTGTGAAACGATTTTCTTTAGTACCAACTTGACGTCTGCAGTTGCACCATGCATGCGATTCGAAGTTAACTCAAGAAACGCAATTTTGACATTTTCAACAAAAAAAAGCCCGGTTGTTAGACCTTTCATTGGTGTTGTAATCGAAATCACTGTCGATGATGGACGGACTTTCACTTCCCCCATCCACTCCACTTAACCGTAATGCTGTTCGTCGTTGCGTTATTATAATTTCATTAGAATGTCATCGCTTTTTCCTGAGCTCGACGGGTCGACAAGATGTTTTCGATTGTTACCACAGCAACAATGCAGAAACTGTTGTAAGTGAGCGCAACTTGCTGGAGGTTTCGAAGGAGTAGCTTTCTCTCGACGCATGTTTGCTTAGCTGTTTCATACACCGGGCGATGCAAGAGGTTACTCAATACATCGAACTATACATCACATTAGCCAGCTTTTTCTAATATTAGATCGTATGCGCGATGTTTTCTAAAACTTACAACTTTAATGAATAGCACAAAGTTTTGCGTACAGCTAGTTAACCCAAGCTAGTAAAGCGTCACTTCAGAGATGTTTCCGTAAAAATACTTGACACTTCCATTGGTGACGATGGCCGTGCAGAAGAATCGATCTGCTTTATGTCTAGAAATGTGTTGTCGATCTACGTCCAGGCTAATGTTACCCAAGCTTTCATCATCGTCAGCAGGGCTACGGATTCGACTCCATACTCCGACAGTGTTTGCTTGTTAGAGCTATTGTGATATTTTTATGCTCAAACACCCTTGAGGAACGAGTGACAAGTAGGTGTTAATTTCCTGACATAACGTTAATCACCAGAAAGCTTTTCTTGAAAGCTTGTGGATGTAACATCGTCGCAGTGTATGTTGAGTTGTTGTTGTTGGCGTTAACTTTAAAAAGGTTTATTTAGCTCAGCACGTTCAAAACGCTGTGACACCTCAATAAACCTGTTGACCAAATACCTTTCCGTGCAACTGCCGGCAGATGCTTTATGTTTTTTCGCTTTCTTGTGAGGTACATGTTTGAATTTGGATTTGCAACCGAATTTTGGTTTAATTTGAATGTCTTGTTGACAAACCCAACCACGTCATTTTCATTCGTTTGTCAGAAAGCAACAGTATTGCCTCTCACAAATTTACTGTAAAGAAAGTTGCGCCAAAAAGGAAGATCTGTGTCCAAATGCGCAATTACATCGCTTAACGGAAAATCGCCAATTTCACCAGTAAAAAAATTAACAAAACGACGGAAGACTGTGGTAAATAGTGTCCAGTGCAGCGTGTGATGCAGAATCCCTGACATATTCATTTATTAAATAAGATTTCCTGGGCATGCAGAGATAGCTATCTCTGCGCAGAGATAGCTGAATGCGCGCAGAGATAGCTGAATGCGCGCAGAGATAGCTAAATGTGCGCAGAGATAGCAGCTTTTGTGCTAATTCTGTCAGATATAATATTTTTACGAACGGCGCCCCATAGCAGCACCCTACAAAAGAGAAATATAATTTGCGGCACCTAGTGGCGAACCCATAGCAGTTTGGTTTGAGATGTGGCGACATTTTTAAAGTATATTTGCAATGATGTATTGAAAAACGCAGTAGCTCGCGGCACCCCTGGGTATTGTGAATGGCACCCTGTTGGGAACCACTGGGTTAGACCAAAGCTTTAATATTCGTATATTATCGATGAAATTGAGCATAGGAACCTAAATTTGATGGACTGTGTTCCTCCGCAGCGAGTTTTTTTCGGTCATAGACCGAAGTTTTTTTAAATGACCAAAAAAAATGACCGAAAAAGTTTTTTTGAATTAAAGAAAAAAAATTACCGAAAAAGTTTTTTTGAATGACCGAAAAAAGGTCAATTTGGTCATAATGTCGGAAAAGATATTCTAGTGAAAATCGTTGCGGCGAATTTTAAATCTGGTATGGGACAAATGACTGAAATGCCTCAGCGAAAAACAACAGCTCTGCAGTGTGGGAGTTTTTGTTGCGATTTGACCTTGGTGACGTTAAGACATTTCAAGGGGCTGCAACTATTTGATCTTTCACCAAGGGTCTCCAAACTACGGCCCGCGATTCAAATCCAGCCGCGAAGCCATTTCATCCGGCCACAACGAATTTTCGTCAAGAATTAAAAAACAATATACTGCATTTACGAAACATTTGCTGATTCGAGAAAATTTGACATACCCACTACAATCGCACTGTGTAAAATGTCTGACCTTTGAACTGTTGCATAATACCTTTTCTGACCCAATGACAAAAAGTATGGAAGCCTGTGATCTACACTAAACACCGAGATTATCGCAAAGCGAGTTTTTTACTGTATTTTAGTGGTAGTCTTTAAAGCGAGCTTCTTTTGTTTATTGACAGACCGAAACGGTCTCTGTCAAAACACCTCAAAAAACATTTGTGTTTCTGGTGTGTGTCACAAAATACCAAACAATGCTTCACAACACTCACCACTCCTTCATTGCCGATCGCCGTCACCTTGTCATCGACCGATTGTTGTGAAAACCTGTTGTCGTTTCGTCTCACATCCGTCAAAACTATATTTGCATGTTGTCCCTGTTGTTGGTCGATCCAACCAACGTTGCGTGATTCCAGGTCACGTGCTCGCTGCTGCAATTGATAGTTTCAAATATTTCTTATCAAAGCACGCAGCTGCATCAAGAAACAAAGTTCCTTCTAAACGCAATTGACCCAGCAACCAATTTCGTCGCGTGGCCCCTTTCCATTCGTGACGTGACACCTGTAGCATTTTGGCGGTGAAACGCTGACGTGTGCGCAATCGTGCGTGCGAATGCAAATTCAGCTTCACGCTCAGAATGTGTGGTGGCGGAACACAGGTGGCTGAGACGCAAGAAAATCAGATTTCCACGTCAGTTATTTGAGAAGCGTTGTGTGACGCATTTTAAATCATGCCCGCTTTTTTCAACGGCGCATTATGTTTGTTCAACGTGTTCACTAAATCCAGTGAAAGCAGGGCCGCGTTAGTTTGCAGTGGGTTCGCTTCACTTTTTTCCATAAACTTTGCGCTTCATCTCTGGCGGAGTGAAAACACAGTTGTACCTCCTGCTACTGTCATTTTTTGAATCTCTTTTCTGAACTGCGTGTCATCAAAGCGAAGACATGCAGCAAAATCCTTGCCTCGGCGGCTTTTCTAACCTAGAAGGTGGAAACGAAACGCGAGTTTTTGCAATTTACGATGAACTCGATGTTGCAAAACACAAACGGGTCACGAAATTTTACGTCGCGAATGGTTGACCAGAACGTTTTGGTTCCCTCGGCTGAGATTAAAACGATGATAAAATCGACGGGAGGATTGAAAAAGTTAAAAAAAATACGAGGTCATTCGAGTAAAACTAAGATCAGACATTCACTTACCCGTCGCTTTTTTTTGACCATGCAACTAATCGCGATTACTATCAGTAGAAGCACCAATGCCGCTCCGCCAACAATGACTCCAAATAGCCAAGCCTCCAGTCCGAGTATGGTTGGTCCTTGCGGCAGGGCACCAGCTGTCGCCCGCGTAGGCGCCAGGCTCGTGAAGTTGCTTCCAGTCACCTGGTTTGGTTTGGTTGCATATGACTGCGTCGTTAACAGGCCTGAATTTGTGGTATCTTGTGGCAATGGTGTTTGGTTAGTGGGAGGTTTCAGTGTTTTGTCGGTGACGACACCCGTGGGGGCGCGAGAATCCGAACTCGCGGTCGCTGTTGTTGTTTGGAAGCTTGCATTAGTTGATGACACCGAAACGGTTTGTGTCATTGCCGCAACTGTGCCATCAACAGCAGCCGCGGAGCCGTTTCCAACAGCAGTTGTGATCGGATTTGCAGTGACGTCATCCGTACGGAAAAACGAGGAGGCAGTTCCGTTGTTGTTGCCAAGCACTGTCGCGTTCTGCGAGTTCGGATTCGTTGTCACGGCAAATGTACTTTGTACTTGTGCTGCGTAAGGCCCAGTCGCATTTCCTGCGCCCGAGATTGTCGAGCGTTGTAGCGCTGCAGCAGCTCCATTGGTAACTGTTGCTGTTACTGCACCAGTGCTGCCCTGTTGAAATGTTGTGTTCAAAGCCGTCGAATTCATATTGTTTGTTGTAAGAGCTTCACTTGGACGCGGGGAAATGTTGTCTATTGTTGTGACCTCATCGAGCCGGAATACATCTGAGACAGTTCCCGTTGCTAGAGTTGCGGATTCTGTCCTGTTGACTGAATCATCGAGTGACTTTGTAACTGTGTCGCTGTATGCAACTGCGTGGGAGTGATTTGCTACCAAATGATCTGCAAAACAAATTTGTTTTGTTCACTTCGAACTAGAAACGCGCAGTATGATCGTTTAACCTCAGCCACCACTTGATTACTCCAGGGTTGATTGTACTATGGTTTTTGCGATACTTCGAATACCGCGAATGGAACTTCAAACTTTTTCAGCCTGATATTATAAGAATACATCATTTGCGAGGCAACTGCAGTACGACCCATTCACAATGATACCAATAAAAAAATTTTGAAACGCTTGAAATCAACACAAACTAAAATAACTCATGCTGCAATTAAGCTCTTCTGCGAATAAGTTTTCCGGCCTTGCGTTTCTTTAACGCACCCAGAGTTGTATTAACCCAGTTTATCAATTTTCTCAACGTTTTAATGGTTACAACTTTTACGAAAAGCACCCAAAAACGTTGACGATCTCAAGCTTCGTCCAAATCTGCCGGCAACAGATCTTCCTACTGACAACAGGTTCAAAACCTTCTCGCTTTTGCCTGCCACCGATCACCATCGAAAGTGCGAGCACACTGCACGCTCTCACCTGCCACGGTTCCTGCTGCTGTCTGCGTAGCTTCGACACCCATTACGGATGTGACGTCATGCGACGTCGAAGACGTCATATTGAGTCCCGCGATTGTGGCGGGCTT
>JGI24021J15306_10003929_pt1 | contig 17049 bp, 7 predicted proteins | sample Ectturendosymbi1_FD_15306 | JGI IMG/M metagenome (IMG submission 15306) | reverse complement strand
TTTCGCAATTCCCCGGGCCCCGAGTCAATATGGGGGCGGCAAATCACTGGGGGGGACGCCGAATGGCTGCTGGGGGTGCCAAAGAGCCCCAACAATGTCGCACAAGCACTTTCTTCAATCTTCCGAAAGACCTGAAGTTCGAACATGGGGGCGCCAAACTTGCTTCTTGCCCCGGGCACCATCTAACCTCGTTACGCCCCTGCTTACATCACTAATCTAACTATCTAGCTTCTGCAAGATTTCTGGTGCAATGTTTTTTGCATAACAACCACAAAAATATAGATTTCTTTACAAGCCACAGCCTCTCCACGCTTACTACAGCATGCATAAAGCTTTAAAAATTTGAGATGATTTGCAACTCATTCGGCCAAAAACTTGCACGCAAATTTACTTTCTGAGACACAGTATTTTCCATGGCTTGAACCATTGGTTCTTAACATTTTTAAAGATACTGAATCCTGCAAATTTCTCCGCACATTCACGGAACTCTTCGTAATTCGAAAAAACATAGATGTACATTTTAGCTCGCAAAATAACCATGAATCAAACATCCACCGAACCCCTGACGTTGACTACTTACCAAACCTCTAGAGTGGTGTGATCGAACCCAGGTTAAGAACAACTAGCTTATACAAATAAATACATAGGACAGAAGTCCAATTCCTGCCGGCTAATATCTATCGGATCTAATATCCTGAAAGATCCAGCGAAAATTGATCATAATGAAGAAAACGACCCGTGGGTGGGTATTCCAGAAATAAAGCAGGCAGCTTGCAAGTAACAAGCAGAATGCGTGCAGCTTCAGCTTTCTGCGTACACTGATGATAACTCCCAAGGAGTAGAAATAATTTGTTTCGAGATATAATATTACCAATGAACAAAACTTATGGGTAGAATTTACAAAAGTAGAAATAATTTGTTTTGAATTCAGCTGAATATCTGAAAAGCTTTAAAAGATTATGTTGTAGACAGAGTGACCGTTAAAAGAAATCTGTAATTCCAAGCAATGTCACAAAAACAGGTTTGTCCACGATACCAAAGGGTAGAAAACCACCACCATCTCTAAATCATCTTACAGTAGGCTATTGTACAGCACCCAACCAATTCATACAAAGCTAGCAAGAAAGTTTAATCATTTAGTCGTGTGTATTGTGCAAGGCAAGGGCGACTGCGTTGTGCTACAAATTCCATAGTGTGAGATTCGTATCACGCTGGCTTGAATTCAGGTATCCGTAAACCAATGAAAGGGCTTGGTAGCCTAGCTTGCGTAGCCTAAATTCCAAAGCTTCAACCAAAGAACTGTGGCTGTTTACTGTAAGCTTACAGATCCCGCAGCGTTTCAAAAGTGGGGAAAATGCCCTCGCTGCTTCACCATTAACGCACGACTGCTTTCTCAGTCTTTGGATAATATAAATTCAGTACAGTATTCGGAAAAATGGAATCCACGCTAAAGGCAAACTTTGTAAGTTTCTTAAAAGAGCAATTTTCGGGAGCAGCCTCTGAAAATCCGATGTCCCCAGACAATCAATTAAGAACACCATCACTGTAATCCAGAGTGGGGAACCTAATTACTATCACGGGCCGCATGAATTGTGCATTACCGCCAGCGGGCCGCAAAATCAATTGATTTTATCCTAAAATTATACCTTTATCTAACGATAGCGAAGAGTGGCTTCTTTTGAATTACTATCTTAAGTACCTGCTTATCATGCTGCTTCGCTTTGACAAGATGTTGTGCTCTAACTTGTGTAACCAAAATTCTGATGCGGGCCATATCACATGTTCACGCGGGCCGCATTTGGCCCGCGGGTCGCAGGTTCCCCACCCCTGCTGTAATCTCACCAACATGCTGAGTAAATATATTAAACGAAACATTTAGATTGGTAACAAAGCTCGACCTGTCATACAGTTATTCGAAGAAATGCAGCGATATTCATACCCGCAGCAATACTGACTAACATACCTTCTTGATTAGGGCAGGGGGTTGCTGACGCAGTAATGGACAATTGGTTTCATCAGATTTTGATTCAGCATCTTTATTGATAACCACTGAACATGTATTTGCATCATCGTTTGCAGATGTTGTTGGGTTAGCCGACCATTCAACTTCTTTGTTGATCGTCTCTGGACATGTTTTTGTGTCGTTGTTTGCAGGTATTGCTGGAGTTTCTGACGATTCTTCCTCCTTGTTGATTGTCACTGAACATGTCTTTGCATCATCGTCTGCAGATGCCGTCGTATTTACTGACGTACCGCTTTCTGCATGTAGATCCGAATTCGATGCTCTCATGTTCGACTGCGTGTTGCAACCTGCGTCGGGTTTCGAAGCCTTACGAAGCCGTTGCAAACACTGCTAAGCTTTGGCAAAACAAATAAAAACGAAGGTCTGGAAAAAAACAACCGATACCCAACGAAGTAGGACGCAGGTGAACTGACAACCATCATGCACAGTTTGACTTGGAAACATCTGCTGTGCGCCAAAGCGTGGGAGCAGCACGCAATACACCAACAAGGGCAGCACCATAAATTTGTCTGAGCTTCACACAAAACTACGCATACAGTCATGCCGGAGTCAGTGTTCATGCAGATAAACGACTTATCGTAGATTGTGACGACACACTTGTAGTTTGCATTTAACAGTACAGGATGAACTCCTCTCCCTGAAGTCACGACCAGTGTTGCCACTTTTGATGTTTTAACATGAGATCTGATGTTTTGAGAGAAATTTCTGATGTCTGATGTTTTGGCGACAAATCTGATGTTGAGTGGGTAGTTGTTGTTTTCCACGTTTCATCTCTTCTTAGGTTGAAAATAAGTTAGATTCATATGTAATTTTTAAGTTCCTTTCATCAATTTCTCAAGTGTCACCTCTTGTGTGTTTGGTTGTCGTTCCAAACTGGAGATGCTCCAAACGCTACGTTGAGGATAATGTTTCGTGATACGCACAAAGGACTTCTCCATTTCGTGACGACACTTTAAGACAGGGTTTTTAACCGTTTCTATACCACACCTCCCTCAAAGTAATCGTCCTTTGTTCCAAGCCCCCTTACATTAAATATGTTGTAAAAACAAGTGTATTTGTTGGTAAATGTATTGATCAAACTTTCTATGTTGTAGAGCGCCTGAAAGCTCGCGCTCCGCTGGATATTTATTGACGCCCCCAGGGAGGCGTGCCCTCTGGTTAAGAATCACTGCTTTGGGACAATGAGGTTCATCGCGCTTTGTTAGGTATTGGTAAATGGAAGTTTTGGCTGTGGGGTTCTTAAAGTATTGCCTCAATACCCCTAGCGGGTATTGACATTAGACGTTGGGGGTATTCAACAGGGGTATTCAGCAATGTATTAACACCCAATCATTACATTCGTTCCAGCAATCTAGCAACACTGTACCCATATGAAGTAGAAATACAGTGTTGATGAATGTGATGCAGTCTTTGCATTGACCTTTTTCCTCACTACTCCAGTGATGGAGTATTTCTTTACCCGTTCTGTTTTGTTTCTTACATTTTTTGTTATTAAACTGTTGAAAAGGGATGTCTAAATTGACGAAAATTTGGCTTAGTCAGAGGTATTGAGGCGTTGAATCTTTAACGACCACTGATTTCGCTTGTATGAAACTGTAATGTAAAAATCTGATGTTATCTGATGTTGAAGAAGGCGACAATCTGATGTTGATGAGACTGACCCCAGTGGCAACACTGGTCAAGACAGCAGCACCAGAATCAGTACACATTGGCGTATCGAAATGGAAATCGATTTCACCGCTACCACCTCTCAATTCCAAAACGTTGCATCAAACATTTTCAAGTTAACGCAAGCCTTTGTATAAGCTAAAGAAATACGTTAGTGCAAATCAACGAAACTGTTTTAAGGAACCAACCCTATTCAGCATTTAGTCGAACCTAAAAACTACGAAAGTATCTTTATTCACCGTGATTTTGTACAATTCTGAAAACAGCATTCGCGATATAAGGCCATTTTATTGTCCATTGTTTTGTCACAGCAGTGTTGTGAAGTAGCCTATACTTCATCTCTCTTACAGTAGAGAAGCCGTTATGAGATTTGACGACCAAATGTTACTGAAATCGCCCCCCTAACCCTACCGGCTGGATCTGCCCCTTATCTGACATGATTGGTTACTTCCATTTTCGTTTATACAAAGGTTGTGGGATTAATCAAAACTTGTGTATAGTGTAAGAAGGGAATTCATATCATGGCTGACCTTTTCCTGAGGGTTAAGCTCCATATTGAAGTTATTGATTATAAAACACTAACTTGTATCCAACCGTTTGTAATCACTGACTGCAAGCAAAATCAAAGATAACCCTTTTCACAGCTGTTTCTGACTCACCAGCTTAGGTCTGTATCCCACGTAATGGTGATATGAGCTTTATTTCAAGACCATCGCAGATATTCACACGCCCGTTACCAGGGGGGGGCGAAACCGCCCCTAAAATTTTTTTCTCCCCCCCTGGAAAAATGTGTTGGACATAGTTTGAAAATATTGGACATAGTTTAAAAACTTTGGGTCCCTCTCAGAAAACTCTTTGCCCCACCTGCTGTCCCAAGCTGGTTACGGGCCTGGATATTCATCTCTGATAATTCTGGCGTGCTACAAATATAAATTATCTTTGTCTGCAGTCTCAGCCGTAGCCTTGAGTAAATATCGTAGATTTTGTTTTTGTACAGTTGTGAAACTAAATGCGTGAATATAGCGGTGATATACATTTTATATGTCTTGAAGCTCAAATTTTGGTTAAGAAGCAATCCAATTTCAAAGCCTTCTTTATTACGTCAAAGTCACCTTTTAGCAGCAACAGCATTCAATCTAGATATTTACTGTAGTAATTAAACATGTATTGTGACGGAAAAATCTCAATTATGTGAAGCCTTAACGTTTTCATCAATGATTTCCCATTACCTAGCATCGTGGTTCTCAAACTGTGCGTAGCGACGCCCTGGTCAGGGTCGTCGCCAGCGGGGGGGCAGTGATGCCCGGCCCCCACATTTGAAATCGGTGCCCCCCCATTTCACGTTTGGCTCACCGGTTGCTGCATACACCCAATGCCGTATTTTAAAAATGTGACCCCCTTCTGGTTTTTGGCCCCCCCTGCTGCTAAATTCTGGCGACGGGCCTGGCCCTGGTGGGTCGTTTTAATTTTCCGAGGGCGTCGCGCAAAAGTAAACTCAGTGCAGTTTTATTCATTGAACTAATAACAGCAAAATTCAGTGCAGTGTTATAATTTTACCAAAGACTATTGTTCAAGTGCGATCCTGCCAACAGTAGATAGCCTATTCAGTATCTCATGACCACGCAACTGCAGCTGTTGTTTAGTAAACAATATATTTACTGATAAACGCATTGCACAATTTTAGTTTCCTTTGCGTCAGACAAATAAAGGCTAGACAAAAGTAGTCAGTTATAAAATTAATCAACTTGCTGATTGCTTAGCTTAGAACGAACTTTTATTTTAAATTGGCTTACTTGTGTGATATCTTTGCTAACTTGAATAAACTCAATATTTCTATGCAAGGGCCGGATAAAAATATGCTTGACGCATCAGATAAAATTGCGGTGTTCGTTAAAAGCTATCGTTGTGGAAGCAAGATATAACAAACGTGTCTGAAAGTTCTCAGTGCTTTACTTTTATTTGAACAAATGTATAATTCAAACAAAATATCAGGGTCGTTTTTCTCGTGATTTCATCAATTATATATAGAAAACTTTGATAATATGTGTCTTTATTAACATTATTTCTGGTGCGTCGCAAGTCCAGTAAACTTTTCCAAAGGCATCGCAACGAAAAAAGCTTGAGTACCATTGGTGAGTAAAAATCTGTCTTATCAAGTAATCAGAGTCGGACCTGCGCATCGTCTCAAAGTGTTTCAACTTTTATCTGATGTTGATTGGCATCCTATCCTACAGTAAATTTAAAATCATTCAGCTGCAACGGAAGGAGTCAACAGCAAACTCTAATCAGTTTAGTGTTTAGCTAAGTTTAGTGCAAGTAGTGTACAAAAATGCTGCCGCAGCTGCATTTCATAGCGTTTTAATGGCATAAAATCCAAACCTTTTACAAACGCGTTGAGAGACTCTNGCCTAGCGTTTACGTGCATCAGTTACATACATCATCTTCGCTCAAGAATTAGATGACAACCACATCTTCGTCTTATATGCGCGCAGCATGTGTGGAAGGCCTACTTCGGAAGTCGGTGTTCGGAAGTCAAGTTTTGTGTAAGGCCTACTTCGACAGTCGGAAGTAACTGCAATAGTTCGCATATCGTGCACTTGTAGTGCATATCGTGCACTTATAGCATCGAGATTTTCATAACCGTTTTTGCACGAAAGTTTTACGAGCAAATGGTGGCTTTGATCTNAAGTAGAAGCTTGGAACTTCACTAAAAACAAACTTTTAAAACTTGGCAATGCAATGAAAACATAATTTATATTGGCCGCCTTAGATCTGAACACAATTTTACAGGAAAAAACGCCAAACAAACACACGTTTTAAGGATGATGCTTTAAAGCAAGGGGCATGAAATATTTAAATGTTGATACTCGGTTGTTCTTTGCCACCCCTATGCATAGTTCTGGCTACGCGCCTGGCGACATTGCTGGTAAAGCGAATTACACGTTTTCCTAAAGCGGCGAATCATCAGGCCCAGCAGAAGCCTGGCCCGCCTCGCATAACTTTACCATCACTCATTGGCACTTTTGTGATGGAAGAACGTTACTTTCTAATCTCATAGCTTTACAGGTGAAAGTAACGGGAAGGTCAGAAGCCCTAATATACACGATAAAATGAACATGGCTCACTGTTACCAGCAGGCCCGTAACCAGCGGGGCTGAGGCTCCCCTGCAAAATTTTTCGCCACTCTGGAAAATGTTTTGCACATAGTTTAAAACTAGTGGACATAAACAGAAAAATTTGGGCTCCTCTCAGAAAACTCTTCGCCCCACCTGATGCTCCAAGCTGGTTACAGGTCTGGTTATCAATCGAATACACTGCCAATGCCTATCTATAGTACTAGCACAGTAATGCAAGAGAGGTATTTTAGCATAAGCTCGTACCTTCTAAGACAGGTAGTGAGCTATGTTCGCAACATGCCTCGTGAATAATTGAAACCGTAATTTTGTCGATCACTTCGGCGGGCGAGTTTTCACGCGGAGCCTTTCCTTAGAAATGCGCAAAAATGATCATTCCACCTTTGCAAATAATGACAAAACCAGCAGAACGAGACGAGGAATGCGCCTAAGCATGGGTCTCTTTATGTATGTAACACAATTGTTGAGTCTTTTTCGACTAATCCCTGTCCACCGTCTTACTGGCACACGTCACCGCGGAACTTACAGCTCCCCAGTACAAATAACACATAAACATGTGAAGAAACAAAAGCATATGTTTTGCCAGAATGCTTCCATATTTTCACAAAATACGCCCTGCGTTTATTTGTATAGATTTAAATATTAGTGAAAAAGCGCAAAAACGTCGTTGAACCCATAAAGCAAGAATTAAATGGCTTGGTTACAGTTTCCAGCAATCTACGATAAAACTCGCCAAGTTCATTTGTTTCGTGATTCTACGCTGCAAAATTAAAAGCTTACTTCTGGCGGTAAATTCTTGCAACATTCAGTTTTTTTTTTAATTGTGTACACTGAAACACTTGACCCAACTACCACACTCAGTTGCTATGATAAAAAACAGTAATTGATCTCGGTCAGATGAGATACCGTTTCTAAGGCCTCTTCAATACTCGAAAAGGATTAACTTGTATATAACTCACTAAGCTCAGCAAAAAGGATGTATAAATCAGTATTTCACCTGTGGTAGATTGCAAATGAAATGTTTGCCTCGGCCCCTCCAATTTTTAAAAGCCGTGCTCCGCCTTTAAACTAACTTTAACATATAGAGTTTCAACAAGCAATCTCTGTTTGCAGGAAATCTTGTAAAAACAACCAAACGTAGGATCCAATACTGACTACATTGTTTTTCATCGAAGTTTTGCAGTGTCTGGCGGTCTTGCGTTGTTGTTAGCTTTTTGTCAGTGGAAAATTGAACATCAATTAAGTACCGTCTTTTTCTTTTTAATTCTCTTTCTGTAACCGCTTTCATACAGACGACCTGCATCTCTCTCATGCCCGGATGCACAGTACTGTCCTGTTGCTACTGTACTGACAAGTCTAAAGTAGACATTTGCATTTCCACTCATTTCAAGATAAATTGTGAAGTCATGCCTCTGTGCAGTTTCGCAAATTTTTAGTTAATATTGAGTCATCATAGGAAAAAACTGCGCGGGGCCCCCAAAATCGCGGGGCACTAGGACATGGCCTATTTGTCCTATGCGTAAATCTGTCACTGATCATGCGCTACATATCTTTTTTACCAAAATGGAAAATGTATCTTTTTACCAAGAAGGAATACATTACTGTGCAGCTCACAAATGCAGTATAGAGACAATATTTAATGCTCCAAGACCCATCAAGAAATTTGATCAGTGCTGTATCTAGACCAGGGTTCTGCAACCTTTCCCTTGTCGCGGGCCAATGACAAACTCTGCAAGATATGACTGGTCGTACTAATATTCCACCAAGAATTCCGTTCATTTTGCTGTTTATGATGTCGGTTATACTTGGGAATTCATGGAATTTTAATCAGATTAACTCCTGATTTTCACAATCCTTAACGAAAGCCCAAAATATGACATTTAGTATATTTACAGCACAGTGCGATTTCTTATAAGTAGTTCGTAATAAGTATGCAATATAAGAAGTTGCAAAGAGGGCAAATTCATAAAATATAGCACCACTAGAGGGGCCATACACTTACTACAATTTGTAAACGGGATGCGGGCCGAATGATTTTGCTTGGTGAGCCGGATCCGACTCACGGGCCGTTGGTTGCCGACCCCTGAATCAGACCGAGTAGTCTCAGTACAAGAGTCGAAGTCGATTGTCAGAAGCAGCAAGCCCAGGGACACTGGAACAGTGGTAGGGCAAAAGAAGAGTTGAGGGCAATGGAAGCTTGTAAAAAACAAAAAAACGTTATCAATTATGCTTGTTTTTGCGTAGCAGCAATGCTGACCACAAAATGATAACAGAAATTATAGAAAACTATTCTGAATTTTATGGGTGCGCGAATAGCTGCAATACATTTGTTTCAAGTCGATCTTGATAAACCATAAAATTACCTGTGATTGTGTTATGAAAATGCACCTCCGTCCCTGTTGCCCCTCTTTTAAAAGGGCAGGGGGCAATACCCCCGAAATTTCACCGCTCTCTGGTGTCCCTGAAATTACCTATGATGCTGTTGTGTAAGGGCACCTGTGCCCCCGCTGCCCCCCACTTTCAACGGCCAGGCAGGGCAGTGCCCCCGTCATGCACCCCGTTCTGGCGTCCCTGAGAAAGCATACTGCTCAAGATTGCATTGTCTAGATTTTTCCATAGCCAATCTATTTATGATACTGGTAGTGACTATTTCACATGGAAGTTCATGCTTTACCAGTTTTTTTTTTAAGGAAAATGTTAGGTACCCTGTGTGGACCTGTAACATGGGACCCGATTTCTCTGATTCTAGGGACCCGATTTTCTCTGATTCTAGGGACCCGATGATAATTTACTCTGATTCTAGGGACCCGATTTTCAATTCTAGGGACCCAAATCGGGTTCCTAAAACGCCTTAAAAAACCCTGGCTTTACACTCTTTAGAATCAGGCAGTACAGCTTGTTTTGTCTAATGGTGATTTTTTGTTCATTCTACCATCTTAAGTTTAGAAATTGACCGTTCTCCACTGCAGTTGGTCACCATTAGAAAAATAGTGACTTCTTGGACTGAAAACATTTCATACACATAATCAGGGGTGGATATGATGGGAGGTGAACGAGTCGGTCACCTCCAGACCCCTATTTCAAAGATGCCGTGAGGGCCCTCATTTTGAGAGTTTCGCACCTAGTTTTTTGCACTATTAAAAAAAACTTATTAACCCTGCTCAGGTAACCTCTAAACACAAACACTTTTGTTGTCCTTGCCCAAATTGGACAGATTTTGTTTATTCGCTTATACTGGAGTAACTGACAGGTTTAGACGCGCGCGCGGGATTTTTTACAAGTTAGGAAGTCTTCTCTAGTTCATCCGATCAGAAAAAAACAATGTGTTGATTTTGGAAAANTTTTAATATGATGAAGAACGAAAGCAATTTTCCAAATAAAACTGTGGGAAGTGTTCTCAACAAATGAACGAAAAAGTAAAGAAAAATCAAAAAATTCCGCCAGTAGACATCATTGGTGGACGGTTTAAGGTTTAAACAGACCCTCATTTCAAGCTTGTGGTTTTATCTGCAACAAAAGTAGATTAGATTGAGACATTAAATTTTGCTATTTTCATTGCAATTTTCAGCCACATTAATCAGCCTTGCCCAAAGTGGGCTAATTTTTTACGAAAATCAGACAAATAAGGTAAACTTGCCCAAAATGTGCAAATGCTTTGCGACAATTGTTGGGCAATCAGATTGATAGCGGCACTGCTACTGACTTTCATGTCGCACACACGGCCTGTCCTGTCGCCACAGGGGCTTTTGATGGGCTAATCCCCCCAAACAATGCTCCAAGTCTCCCCAAATTGATATATGAAAACCGTAAATTAATGGAGTTTTGTCAATTTCTGCAAATGTCAAGGTATCAACAGGGAAACAAAAAACTCACTTTAACCATAACGTCCGGTGATTTTCACCCCAAACTCACGCTAACCATAACGCGGCGTGATTTTCATCCGAACTCACACTAACAATCAAGTGGGGTGATTTTCACCCGAAATTACACTAACCATAACGTGGGGTGATTTTCATCCGAACTCACACTAACCATAACGTGGGGTGATTTTCACCCCGGACTCACGCTCACCATAATGTCGGGTGATTTTCACCCGAATTCACAATCAACCATAACGTCGGGTGATTTTCATCTAGGGACCACGTGGTCACCACTCCTATCCGGGTGGAAATCACTGGGGGCTGGTATTCCAGAGGTGTGAGTAATCTTTGCAGAAAATTGGAAAGTGATCAATGCAGACAAGTGCTCCCCATCGTTGGCAGTTGGCACGTGAACTTCGTTTTGTTCTGTTTTGGTGGTGGTCAAGTTCCACAGCGTTGTCTGGTCTAAAAGTTCTTGTCCTCAAGAAAATGCTTTGGCTTTTTACCATCAGTGTACGCACAACAAGGAGAAAGTCTTTTTGGCAAGCCAAAGTTCTGGAAACTTCAATTAGGAAGAGAAGCACAAGATTCATCATGTTCCCAATAAAATGTTTTGACCTTTCACTACAAGTGCACACACGAAAAGGTGAATCGCAGGCCCTTTCTGGCTCCAATTTCTTTCCTCTGATGGAGAAGACGTCATACATTCTCCTGCCTGTTTCTCAATCAAAACCACGAGCTGAGCAGGAGCCATTCGCGCCAAATTGATTTGCGTCGTCAGGGCTTGCACTCGTGTGATCTACTCCCGTGCTTGCGTCGGTCAAAGGTTGCTGGCGTGGCTTACTAATGAACTTACATGTACCAACTCCTTTTGCCCAAATTAGTCAAGGTTGCTTTAGGCTGGATCTTTGTTGTTACACCTCAGGTAACCATGGGTCAATTTTGGCAAATTTTTGTTCCCCATCGAAAACTACAAAACTTGTGCAGATTTCCATAGAACTGCTCGAAAGAGCGTCTAAAAAATGCAGCTACTGAAAGAACCAGCTTTTTACGTGAACGTTAACTAATTTTAAGTTTAAGTAGAAGAACCGTTTGCCCAAATTGGGCAAAGGTTACCTGAGCAGGGTTAATCATTCAGAGCCATATTTGATAAGTTCTGAAGCAAGTCATGTGTTTGTCAACATACAGCAAAAATTATGTACAAATGTTCCAAAAGAGGCCCCTCAACAACTTGAATGTGTAAACAAAGAAAAATTTAAAATCAAATAACTGTAACTTCAAAACAATTACAATGTTAAATGGACTTTCACGAAGAAGCAAATTACCATACAAAATGAAAAATTTAACTTGGTTTCAGGGAAATTTAAAACAAAGACCCGCGGGGAACCCAAAAGCGCTGGGGTCCGTAGCAATTGCTACATTTGCTTCTATTGTTAATCTGGCACTGCAAGTGCTTGAAGTAAAGCAATTATTTTTCTGAAATACGTTTCAAAAACTTCAACATCTGGATACAGTTGCACCATGTTGCTTCAGCAGATTAGAATCAGGAAGTTCCTTAAAATAAAATCTTTGCCAAATCCTGCACAAAACCACTTATGGCTGTACAGTGTGCCAAACAAATCGTTGCACATCGGAACTTTCCTTGAATAAAAAGCTTTTGGTTCATAAAGGTTTTGACAGATAATGTTTGTGTTCAAGTTTGGTTCTACGGTTTATTTGTACTTGTGAAACACTAATCGTTATGCGTTGCTGATCGTCATATTGTTGTGTCATGTGTGCATTAGATAATTGTCGTGGTTAAATTAAGTTTCATTACATACTTTTGTGCATCATGATCAATCAGCACATTATGAATGTGTTCAACAACCTTATCTTTCTGGATTTTTTGTATGATTTTTATCATAGCTTGAATAGTGAATTTCAAACAAAGAAAGACGTACCCAAGGCTACTTCTGATACGTACTGTCGGGTCAGGGCCAATGGTGTAGGAGGCGGGGTGCAGTGAGTATACGTGCACCCCAAAAAGTTGTGATTTGTCGAAAATCCGGGCAAAATCCCTGAAAATCCGGGCAAAATCCGTGAAAATCTGGGCTAAATCTATGAAAATATTCGCAAAATACCTGAAATTATGGGCAAACTACCTGAAAATACGGGTAAAAATGGCGCCCAACGTTGTTTTATTTAAAAAAATCGGCGCACATGAAGAACTTTTTTAGAGGTCGGCCCAAAAATGATTTGGGTGAGAGGAAATACTCACACAAAGAGTTGCCCGAAAAGTTTTCGGGCAAGTTTGAGGAAACTTGGCAAAAATGCTTCGCATCCCCAAAAATGTGCCTGCTCCTACACCTATGGTAAGGGCCTACGAGAGGGGGTACAAGAGGTACATCGTACCCGGGCCCGGTAGATACTGGGGACCGGGAGGATGAAAGTAGTCTACGCACAACAAGTTTTTTCTGTTATGAAGCCCAAAATTGGTGATCGCTTTCTCCAACTGCAACACTGGTAGCTATAACCAGTGTTCCCTCTAGGATCTTGAAAAATGCGAAATTGTCCAAACATAATTTTTAATAAAAATTTGCCCAAGCTATTAGCTGCTTTCGACAAACTTTCTTTTGTTGTCATCTTCCTTTCTGTTGCAATATTTGTGGCTGTTACGTCATACACACCAAGTATCGCTGAAACTACGATACAGCGGAGTGTATGTATAGCGTATCGTCCATACAGTAGATTCCACGCAGTAAAACTGTAATAAGCCGCTTATACGAACTGCTGTCGCATCTCAGTCACAGAAGGTCGGATTTATCAATAACCAGCGCCGCAGTTTGCTGCCAGATAATGTATCGCACATACGCCTGAACTTCTAGGAAAAAGCAATCCCTTGCCAGAGTTGCTTGCCACACCAACTCTGTGTGATACACAACACTCAGCAACAGTTAAATGCGGCGTAATACCGTTTTGCGCCGTGCGCTGACTAACAGTTCACACAATTTCGTAATAATTCCACAAATATTAGCAGGGTTATTTAATTTAATTGTGACGATCGTATCGACTACTGCTATTGTAACTTGTATCTTCCACAGCTGCTAATACATATTACTTATGTCACTTGTGATGTCATACAACCGCAGTGTGATATAATCAATTGTTTTCCGTTCTTTGGTGGTATGACTATGTGCTTAAAATGTGACCAGACGTACGATCAAGAAGCTCGGGGTTAGCAACTTTACAGAAATATAAGTTTGGTATGTCATAGGATGAGGTAAAAAAAGCACTGCCACTTTGGTGTGTAAATATGGTGCGCTAGCTGCACGAATTTGACAGCGAATGACGAATCTCTGGCAACGTTGCTTTGCAGGAAATTTATTCGTTGAAATTGATCAGCCACTTAACGTGGCGCATCAGAGGAATTACTTCACTGCTGCAGTTCAGTAATGATTGCAATATAGGTGCTCAGGAGCTCAGCAGCTGCAAGGACCCTGATTAGGCTCCCATATAGGCCAATTTCTCAGTATCAGAATATAAATGTACAATAAAAAACATCAATACATATTCTCCTGACCTCTGTTAATAACATTATTGTAGTAATCGAAGTGTGGAACAAGTTGTATTTTTTTGAAATTTTGCGCTCTTCTATGTGGAATCGCCTTCATTTAATTTTCATGTGTTCTAAGCTATTCACTACCAATTTGAAATTATACAGACCCTTTTTTTACTAATTATATACAAGTTTCGATGAGGGCCCCAAAAGCTAGTGGGCCCGGTATCTGTCTTCGCAACCCCTTGTAAAATTTCTGTCGGAGGCCCTGCGTACTGTGCATGGTAATTTATACTGAAAAGTACAATGGCAATTTGAAATCACGTGAATTTGCCGTGTGTGCAACTAATAATACGTTTTTGTCTGTGCGGCACAAACGGCTTTTTGTAATCAGAGCCTAATAGTCTGAAACCCGAAGGTTAAAAACATGATTTATGATGGGCAAAAAAATCTACCGCGCTTTGATACAGCGTTCTGTGATTAGCAGTACATTAAAAATGGTTATTTTTACTGTAACTACGGTGTTTAACTTTCTATTGGTTGACTGTAGTGAGGCAGGGGAGGCTTGCTGTCTTTGCAGGCCACTTTTTAGGCCGAGAGAACCTTCGCAAGTATTGTCAGAACGTTTCCCTGCATTTTCTTGACCTCTTCACATGTCTGGAAATCCACTGTTAAAAACTGTTAGTGTCCATTTTCAGCGAATTTGCAACAGTGTCTCAAGGGTTTGCAGGTTGTTCTCATTGCGTTTCACCACATGAGTTTTTCGGCAAAAAACTGCCATTGCTCTTGACTTTGCGGTATATTTACAGAAAACCTGCAAGGGTCACTGCTTTTGGATCCGCGGGCCATTGCTCAGTCATCGCTGCGCTAAAACAATATTGATTACTTACCAGTATAAAAATTGCCTTACCACATCGATGAAAGTTTTAAGTGAAATCGCTAGGTAACACTTTTTACTTACTCAATTCGACAAAGGAATTCAAGTTTGTTGCACCTGCTTTCACGCTTGCAAACAGCGCAACTTAGGTTGATTACCGTCCAGCTGAGATGTTTTAGCTGCTCATCACAATCATCAGAATGGGTACCCTCTTTACTGCTAACAATACCACAAACTACTCGGCGTGATCATGCCGTGAAATATTGTAGTACACGCACGAACTGAACATCTAAGCTGAGCTCAGCAAATCTCTGATACTGGTTGAAAACGCGAAAGCACAAGATAACAATTCAGCCACAGCGTTTTTTGTCAATTCTCGCAAACGCATCGATTTCTTTTCACTTTCACCACTGCGCCAAGATCAGGGAAAGCGCGACCATCTGGTAAAGCACTTTGGCTGCTGGCGCTGATGTGGTTTGTTCGCTGCATATGTTCTGGTCAAGTCGCACAACTCCATATGCGTCAGCATTCCGATTACAAGGAACAATCGTTGACAGATCGGAAACTGTTAAGGCTGATGCGTGAAAGCAAAGATGACCACATTTTCATGCCTTCTAACCAAATTACTGTGTGCCGATTTATTCGGCTTCGTCCCGCGAAGTATTGCTAGGTTTGTTCAAGACACTTTTGTTACAAATGGCGCGTTACAACAAGCCAAATTGTAGAAGAAATAGAGAAAAATTCACCTTCAACAAATTTATCTTTTAAGGCAGTGAACAAAAAGAAGCATTGAATTTCATTAGTCATTGCATGAATTCAAGTGGGCACGTATGAGTCAGCACATTATGGCTAGCCATGAGCGTGTTTTGTAGTAAAACTGAAAAGATGTGTGGAAGATGACGCAACAATGAAATAACATTGCTCACATAATTAGTTCATGATTGCCAGGTGGGCATTTTTATGCCAAATTCCAGAAATTTGGCCTTATTTAAAAGTGGTTTTGCATTAGCAAATGCTGTTGGGCGTCAGGCCCGTAGCCAGGTTTTAAGATTTGGAGGGGTAAAATGCATTTTAGGGGGGAAATATATTTGTTTTATTGTACAGTATATTTAAAACAAATTATTTTATTAATTTTCAACGATTAACTGGGTAGCATATTGCCAGTTGTCCGTTTTCAGTCTGATCACTTAAGATTTTTGATTATATGCTATGTGCCGTGGGTAGCCAAACACGGGAGAAAGATTACGGCGCCTTCCTCAAATTTTCAAAAACGAAGACTTTTTCCAGAAAGAAGTATCCACACAAAACTAAGGACATTTATTTAGTTATGCACTTTTCTCCGGACACAACTAAGAAAACCAAGGTGAAAAAATTTTTGCTTAAAGCTTCAAGATATTTTTCTGGTAAACAACAAAACTGAACCAGTTTTATTCGTATCAGTATTCAAAGACACTGGTACGAAAGAAACTCCGCCTACTTTCTCACAAGAGTCACAACGATGCACGAGATTATATATAATAAATACAAACATGCTATCGGGCCCTGAAACAATCAATCAATCGTTCCCATTAACAGTTGGAAGTCGAACTGTTCACTTTAGCATGTAGACGTTGTATATTTTATCAACACTCGCAGTTCTTAAAACGCAGTTCTTCTTCTGTCGTATACACAAACAGGAATACATGTTGGTCAGAACTTTGACTGTGTAAGGCAGGGGTGTCCAACCTTTTTGGCCAAAGGGCCACATGCGGTTTACGAATGATTGCGCGGGCCACTTGAGTGTTTACTGCTAAGACAGACAAAACCCTCACGCCAAAATTATAATCTTAGAAATGTGTATTATCCTCTTTCACAGTTATAAGAACAATAAACATACCAACAGTAAAGTCAACAAAGTTTTTACTACACGTCGACATTTCAATGTGAAGTTTGGCACTGTTTTTCTCTAACAA
>JGI24021J15306_10003928_pt1 | contig 17053 bp, 9 predicted proteins | sample Ectturendosymbi1_FD_15306 | JGI IMG/M metagenome (IMG submission 15306) | reverse complement strand
TGCACAGAAGATGATAACAGTTGTTATCGAAACGTTTGCAAGATGTCAGTTGTATCGTTTGCTTTGGCCGTAGTATTTATTACATAGCTTTTGCTTCCATAATTTCAGCCCCCCCCTTACAAAAATCCTGGCTGCGCCCCTGGTTGTAGAGCTTTTTTTGTTTTCTTTATTTTAGTGACGGCAACTGGCGGCAGGCCCAAGCCTGAAATTTGCTTCTTGCTGAGGCGGTTGAGGTGAATGCTCTTGCCCAAGGAGCGCTACGGTGATTCACTCAGTGGCCGCGCACCGAACAACCAACTTTACAATTGAAGCGGCGGACAGTTTAAATTGATTAAGGTTAAAGCGATTGAAATGTATAAGTTAAATAACATTCTTACCAAAACAATTCTCTTTGAAAAAGACGTCAGTGCCTGATGAATGCGAAACACCGAAAAACCTTCGTTGCACTTTAAATTTAAATTCTGTTGTTGTGTAAAATCACACCTTCGATAATGTCCAGCGTTAAGAACAACTTTAGGCAAAGCATGATTCAAATGTGCAATCAATGCAAATAGAATTTGACCTTATAATTCCAGTGAACACTGAATAAAAGTATTTTTCAGTTTCTAATTCAGTCGCATTATCCTGATCCCGGTGGACTATTGTTACTGTATGCCAAAGGCACCACCCAATCCCGTCGCCACGGGGGACTTTGGTGGGTTTAGCCCCCCAAACAAGGCCCCAAGCCCCTCAAAGTGAAATACTATAAATCAATGGAATTTTTGTCAAATTTTAATGTCAAGTCCCCCCTGCTCAAACGTAAATCCCCCTCACAAACGGAGAGCTCCCTATTGACGACTTTCTGGCGACGGTTCTGGCACCACCAAGGCGCAAAACAAAATTTCATTAGCAGCAATTGTCATGTGCTAGGAGCGACAAGTGATGATCGGTCTCATGTAGCATCCTGCATGTATAAACAAATTCTTGCCAGTTTTCAAGGTTACATAATTCGCTCTTGGCTATAGAATCTTTTCCTAATTTCTGGAAAATGTAAAACCACGTCACGTAGGAGCGATACCAGCCACATTGTGAAACGTTGGTTAAATTATTTCGGATTCTGAAACATACATAACTGTGCCAAACTGGTTGCGACGCTTACGTTTGTTTGACACAAACAGTGAGAAAACACGTATCTGGACAACTGTCAACCAGACAGTTGCTAACTAGGACAACTGACAACTATCTACAATATTACTAACAACTAGGACAACTGCCAAACGAACAGCTTCTGTGAGACGTAGATGTAAATGGTTTCTGTCAGTACACCCCTCCTTTTAACATGTATGCCAAACCTGCGCGACTGTTCGATTTCATGCCTTACCAGATTCGTGACCTAAGCTTCTGAAGGCTGCCGTGGCAGTGCTTTAGTAAATAAAGGCTTAGTAGTCAGAGCTAGCCATTGCAGACAAATATTCAAACCGTAGGCTATTTTTTTAAATACTCATAAGCTACTTTAGCATTTTTTCCGCGTCAGACGTTTTAAGTTGTTCGATACGTTTTGTGCTGTTTCTCAGTGAACAAAAACAGCATGAAAGTTTTTTTGCAAGGCGAAGATAATTGTGCGGTTTTCCGTTGTTCCAGTGGGAAGTTGCGCTAGTCAGCAATCGTGTTAGCTGGCATTCGTCTAGTCGGCAGTTTTTCTGTTGACAGTTGTTGGAAGCTGTCCGGCTGGCAGTTGTTCTAGCACCGAGAAAATTGTATCTATACTGTATTGACATAATTTACTGCAGAAATTGTAAAGGAAGAATCAAAATACTGTTCAAAGTGGCTTTGCTGAAAAAGCAACAATTCAAAGGTCGAGAGGTTTGCTGTAAGCTTTCGAGGAATCAGCCGACTGGGCTCTGCTTTCATCATTTTGCCCTGATTCAGACTTGCTCAAATCTGTTTACAAGTAACTAGTCTTCGAAAATGTAGTGAATTTGAATTAATCAGCAAATATTTTTAATGGGAAATCGATTCCACGTAATGCTACTCATCTTCAGACCTGAAAACTGCAATGCTTACGGAAGAAATGATGAAGAGCTAAAGCAGACGCAAGAAAGGAAGCAAGCTCACGATTAAAATGAATAAATCAAAACACAAGCTGTGTCAAGTAAAAACTGGAAAATAGTCCGTTTTCAAATAATTGCTTTCATTCAAACTGTAAAACAATCTGACGCCAATTATGGTGTACAGAGGAGGCGTAGAGGTACGTGAAATGGATTTTCCGTCGAAAACATTTACTGAATGGTTCAGCTTCATCGCCTTTGTAGAGGGTAGTTACGTATGGGAAAGCAAAGAAAAGAGAGTTTGGTCCAAAGCAAATTATTTTCGTTCACGCTAAGTAAAAGTATACATTTTGTGTTTTAAAAATAACTTCAACTAACCAGGAAGTTCTCGGCAATTTATCATTAACCAATTGAGAAAAGCTGTGAATGAGAGTTAAGAGCCTGGTTGGCCAATTAAATCGGATTTGTTAACAATATTGCAGACGATGTGTTTTTATTTAGTACAGTAGATACGACGCAGCATTTGACAGCAACAGCAAATCTTATAAATCTGTGATTCGTTTGCCTCGTTTAGATTTGTCTTCGTTTTGCAAAACTTGGATTTGATCTTGAAGTACTTCGATCTGTAAAAATGGTTGCACTGATAAACGAAAACAATGACGCTACAGTATGAAAGCAACGAACCCAATTAAGGACTGCAACAAGTTGATGAGGTTGGATCGAACACATAACAACGACGCAGAGCTATCTTTTTGGCAATTTTTAGACACGTGTAAGTAACAGTCGGATGGACTGTAAATATTTGGACAGTATTTCACTGAGAATGCACACTGGGAAACAAAATGTTGAGCTTCAACAAATTGCAAACAAATGATTGCGATTTTCTGATCAAATGCTAAGAAGCGCTATGGCAGATGCCGCTGTATTGTTTTTTCGATTACCTGATATTCGAGACTTGAGAAACCTGCTTCCAAATCGTCGCGCACTGATTTTGGTAATACAGGTTTCATTTGCTCATCGTGATGCAGNTTCGCAAGAGTCANCTGNAAATATACCATATTGCTCGTGCTTAAAACCAGGGTTGCGGAGTCGGAGGTAAAATATCCGACTCAGACTTTCTANAATTTCCAACTCCGACTCTGTAACATAAAGGAAATTAAATTTGGCTGTAAAATCCATGGACATCGTGGCACAGAGCAAGAAATCTCTGTTTCAACAAAAGTTTCAAAAGAAATTGTAATATTTCCACAGGAATTTCCATTTTAGGAGTGTGATATAAAAAATGATCCAACTGGGCATCCGGAGTCGCAGTCGGACAAAAAATCCGACTCTAACTCCCAATGTTGTTTCGAAATCCGACTCCGACTCCACCAAAAAAACTCTGACTCCTTACGACTCCGCCTCCGGAACCCTGGTTAAAACCACCGTGTTGGGAGTTTCAACGTCTTTTTGTCACCGGTTTAAAATTGCATTCCATTCCAACTCGAAATATCTGGTGTTTCAGCGCGTTTTCAGATGATACTGCCTGACAGGCCAAAAATGTTCAATAGTGTCTCCTAATTTCGAAGAATCTTAAGATTTTATTTTGTTCAAATCCAGTAAATCGTACTGAAGGGCGTACACTAGAATCAATTTACAGACTCTCTGAAACTAGAAGACATAGATAATTGAATAACATCAATTATTATCTAAAAAAAATGTCCTCAATTTACCACAATATCATACCGGATGCTTCGGTTATGAAGCAAAGTTTTAGAACAAAAAACTCAAATGTTTAGAAATTAGCTATGTGACATCCAAAAGGGAACATGTTTGAGCGTTGTAAAAATGTTGTAGATTTCTTATTCTTGTGCCTGTAGATTAATATTGAAACGAGGTCAGGCTAAAATATTGATTCGTGCCATTAATTTGCAGCAAGCGACTATACTTGTGCGCAACCGTGCTTGAAAATGGTAACAAATTGACAACTACCCTAAAAAACTTTATGTACTCAAGCATGGACAGGGGTGACGAACGGTGCAAGTTTGTCAGTGCAGGGTCTTCATAATTATTATATCGGCAGCGTGCGCTGAAAATTTTTTAGGAAACTTGATTTGGCATTTCGTTGCTTTGCCCAAAGAGATGCACAAAAAAATTCCAGCAGAAATGAATGTCAGAATTCATAAGTAAGATCACAATTTGGCAGCAACCTCTTGCTCGTCACCAACTTCAGGATTCTTAAGATGAAGTTGCAGTGAATGGCTTCGCTTATTTTCTTTGTCAAGGTCAGCTTTACCGATCTGCAAACATGAAATTGTAACATTTAGCAAAAGTTATGGATTAACACTGATGATTGAAATAATTGTCTTCAGAGGCGAATTTCTCTAGCATACTGTTTGATATATTAAACATGAGTTTTCACAATTACAACATCGGTTTTTGCAATGCACCTTGTAGAGAACAATGACCGTTAAGGCCGATGACAAGAAGGTGGCTTACAACATACTTTCAGTGTTGTAGCGACGTCGTTTCTCGGTTTCACTTGTTCTAATTTTTCCGAAGGATGTGCGCTATGCTCCTTCACCTCCTGATTCACGTTGACCTCTCCTCGCGACTCAGCGTCCATCTGAACATCAGCGATCCCATCCACTGCGCTGTCAAGCTGCTGTATGTGGGCGGTCTCGTTCTGATCTAGACAACTTTCTCCCTAAATAACAAAAACAAACCATGTGTGTGAAAGAGCTGTAATGACTGGTTCTAGCCGTACTTGGCATATCTGTGCTAAATGCTTTTCCTTTGTTGAATTCTTCAGCAAGAAAAGATCTAAATTCGTATGATCGTAAGCCAAACACGATAAAACAAACATGGTGAAAAGTGGTGGCATTGGATTCGATGCCATGATTTTTCACTACCTACCATTTGCAACTGCTGCTGTTCTGTGTGCGCGTCATGCTGTGACGTGTCCGCGTGTTCTTCATCGCGTTCGGCGCCAATCTGAACCGGGTAACTTTCGTCATGTTCGCATGACGATTTCTGTTCTTCCTCTCGCAAAACACCAAAATCTTTTAGCTGTTGACGACGCAGGCTTTTGGCGAAAGAAATTTCTTCGCGTAGCATACAAATTTGCTCCTGTAGCGCAGGAACAACCTAAAATGTAAAAATGTCAAGAAACTACGTATACTTGTTCACTTTGCTTCCAACTACTAGCCCGTGACTAATGGCGTTTTAGCATGAGAGACATCAACCAAAAAAATTTTCTTATTCCTCTCAGGCACTTATGAAAATCGCGCATAGTACCACTTTAAATGGCACTTTCAGCTTTACGCCATTTGCTGTAACACAGTCTGTTCATGAAAAAGTCACTGTATTTCATATTGTATTGATGCGCAAAAATGCGAAGACCTCATATAACCTTCAAAAAGTAACCAAACCAAAAAACAGTGTTTCGACAAGGAAATGCGTACCTTGAAACGTGTCGATCGTATTTTTAAGTGGTTATTCAACTTTTGTTTGGACAGCATCGGAATTCTCTTGTGTTTAGGTAGGTGCATAACCAACTTTAATGAAAAAGTCACAGTATTGTGCATTAACTTAGGTTACGGAAAGCGTCACCTGCAGTTGTGTTAATCACTGCAAACACATTATTAAATCTAAACGGAAACCTTGTCACAGTAGCAGAAAATGAAACCCAACTGTTCTGATTTTAGAAAAGAAAAGCAACGAACCAGTCCTTTCTACCAGCGATGCCTTGATTTTGCCACGACGATTACACAAATCAACCAAAAAACTAGAATCATAGAAGTAGCTTGAAATCTATGGGTTTAAGAAAGAAGAAACGATTTTCTGTTTCTCGCAGTTTTTCAATCATAGCGTGGACTTGTCAATATTATCTGAAAACTTGATGTATCAGCGGTGCAAATCTCATTAAAAAAGAGTATGATTTCTAAAAAGGATGTTTTTCAACGTCGCTCGTGTTATAAAAATGCGCGCGGTACCTTCGAAGCTATTTCCGCACTTTCTTCAGTTACAACTTCGATGTTTTTGTCAAGAACTCCGAAAAGCAAGGTGTCGGAAGATTCCTCTTGCCGAAGCTCATCCACGTCAGGCGGGCTTGAACTAAAAAAAATTGAAACTGCTGCTAATGCGTTGATTTCTTATTTCCTTGTGTGTTTTGTGCCTTTTTTCTGTCATTTTCGCATTGTCAAAGCGGCTTTTTACTTCAGCTAAACACTAATTTTCGCACAACACGTTTTCACTTCACCCTGCGTTCAGAAATCACCAACACTGCAAAGCTGGTTTGTAAAGGATAATGTCATTTTACGCATATAGGAAAACAAACTCCTTTCATCACGAAACGTGCTAATGAAGCGGAATAATGTAACTTTAATTGCAAACGCCACGGAACGCTTTTAGTTTAGGGAGATACTTCTGTGCCTACGTGTTTCAGCGTTTCTAAGTCTTGTCAGATGAGTACCTGCTCAAACCAATACTGTGCAACATATTATGCTGTTTCAATCTTACACGCATCAAGCTCCCACGAGCAATGAAGATTCGCCAACAATAAATACGTTTTTATGAATCATCTCTTTTTGTGCGTTTTGTGTCACGTAACTAAAGGAATTACTGATATAAAGAGCTAGTGTCGTAGAGCGATCTCTCTATAACGGCAAAGAATCTCTGCTCAGATAATGGATTCAGCCACCCGGAAGCGCTGCTGACACACACGCATTCGATGGGTTTGCTGACCTTTCATAGAACTTGTTTAAGTCGGCTCGCAAGCTGTTTCGTTCTCTTGCGATCTCATCCTTTTCAGCCAATAGTGTCTGTCTGTCGGTTGTCCAGGTTTCGACTTCATCCATCAGCTGGATTACGTGATCGTGTAATTCATCAATGATCAAGTCCTGAATAAGGAAATACAATGCGTGGAAAAATTCATATTGAGCAAAGTTCAATGTCGACTCTGAGCAAAGCAACACTGTCTTCCACTTAGTGGCTGTATGGTNCGTCACAAATACGTTGGGAAACCTTCGAAAGTGTTTCAGACGTTGTTCAAGAGCTTCTTGTGCACACTCCTAAGGTTCAGTTTTACCTCAGTCCATCAATCAATCCCATTACCGGTGTTTTTGCAAAACTGACACCTACAGTCTGTTTCATAGAGAGAAATTACAAGCGTTACTGGCACAAATGAACTACCGTATCTATTTTAGCGCTTCTCAGCCGGTGGGCCGTGAAACACGTCAAAATGACACTTTGAATGCTTAGTTGCGTAAGACCTTGTAACCTATCAAGCCTCAATTTAATCTTATTATATCCAACAAGCAAGTTCAAGTTTTCGATTGATAGTAAATTGACTGTGCTGTTAATATTTTGTTTCTTTATCACAAACACCTTTTCATTTTTTCATAGCCATTACTAAAGTTATGTTGCCATAACATCTTACAGTGAGTCACCTAAACAACTGCCAGTAAGAGGGCTGCGAATTAAAAAAGTTTGGGAAGTACTGATCTACTGAACACGACACATCAGTGATGGCATAGAAACGGGCATCTGACAACAAAACACTGACACCATTAAACCTGACAAAACTAAAGCCTCGCCAACTGTGCCCAACCGACTGAACCTGGAGCAGAGCCTTCTTTTAATCACATTATATCTCAGGATTAGATTCCATTTTTTTTTCAATTTCTAAGAAAACGAACAACGCAACTTTTTGCAATAATTGAGCTGCTTACAGCAGTTTTTTTGTGAAAGTTGTATTCATTTTCCATTTCGTCCAGCACACGATGCGCATCATTCATAAGGTCCATGACTGTTTGCGTATGAAACTTTTTTAACTCGAACTTTTCGTGTTCTTTTTCGGCCACAACTGATTGAATCTGTGAAACAAACATTAGCTGTCAGTAGCTGTAAGTTTCAAGTTTCCACGTCCCATGTAAGTTAGCTGTAAGTTTCCAATTAGCCGTAAGTTTCCACAACCTTATTTCCATTGACTGACGTAATTTCTTTTCCTTTCTTTCATAGAAATGTCACAGCTTAGTTCTACAANTTTCTCAGTGGCTTGAAGACCAACGTTTTTGTTGTTTTGCTGCAATAGCAAAAAAGGTTATGTGCTTGCCGTTTTTTATGATGCCAAGTGACAGGTGGTAAGTCATCTTTGTTGGATTGCCAAAGCCACAAGAAGTGTTCAGCTGATAATAACATTCATTCAAGGAGCAAAGAAACACTGCTTTTTTTACAGAATGCACGAACAACAGCTAAAAAGTACCTTTGCATCGAATTCTGCTTTTAAATTTGCAACAGTTTCATCCATCAAAATTTTCAGTGAATGAAGATGTTTTTCCATTAATATCTCGTTGTGCTTTCGAACAGAATACGCTGTAAAACGCACAGCATTCTTATCCTCACGCGACGGGTATCAAGCGCAACAACTTACCATCCGCAGCCATAAAAAATCTGAGTATCTGCAGGCAGAATCAACAATCAGTGAAAATGAAAACATACGCAGGTTCACAACCACGAGAAAAGAAAAAAATCCTAACGAATTATCAGGGTTTGGGCAGCTAAATCCAAAAAAACATGTTAGTATGTCTTGCAGCCAAATGTTTGTGGTTATTCAAAGTTCTCAGAACTTGTGTCGATTGCTTTTTGTATATTGGAATGTTTTTCATTTGGTGGGCTAAACGGTTTCTTGACCGCGATGCTGAGCTGTGAAAGAAAATCAAGAAAAACAGGTTTGCGAAGTTGTTTTTCCTCTAGAGTTAAAGAGCTTTTTCTCGGTTTTTGCATGAATTACAACATAGTCACGATTTATCAACAATAAAGACAAAAAAATCATGTTAGAAACCTTGCCTATATGTGCTGAGGGGTGGCAGCCTTCGTAAAAAAGATATCTGAAAGTTTGAGGATTCATCCTGCTGAACAAAACTAAGGATTTTACCAAAAATATCTGGAGATGATCAAATGTCTGTTTACAAGTAAAATGTGACGTTGCAATAACTTTATCTTGCGGCTGAACTGAAGCGATATGATTATAAACACAAGCAGCAAAAGTAATAAATTCACGGTACAAACGACTATGGGCTGCGGTTACTGATCGGAAGAATTCACCCAGAACATGAGGGCATAGGAAGGACTTGCTGCGCATTTTTATTTTGAAAGTAGACTGATTATTAACGTAAAGAATGCTATATAAATTCCAAGCGAAATTTTTGAGTGAATTCAGCAGCACGAGTTTTTAAAGAAACATTTGTCAGATGTTTATCACCCGCCAATCCAACAATCAGCGCTGTACATTTTATACAATGTATTTGATTAATTGGTTTCATACGTTTTTCCATTAGCTTTCACTCACTGTTGTCGGCTTACTGTATACAAATGTAGGTAAACTGTTGGAAAATGGCAACAGCTTTTTAAGGGAGCCCACGAAAAAGCAAACTGATTGGCGATGACACTTATTTTTACATCGTCCATTTATAGTTTGTTTTGAGCAAGTTTTGAGCTATTGTAGCAAAACTAGTTTTAGATTTAGAACGTCTTGCATGCTGTCACCATGCCGTATCACAAAATACGTTGATATTGTTGAATATCACAGTAGTAGTTTCTACAGTACTACGTTTCTACCACTTCTGTAAAATTTACAGACAAGTTGCACTAAGAAACGTTAGCTCCATTAAATGACACTGTTCATACTGTAGGCTAAAGCAGCTGTCACATCTAGCTTATGACCAACAAGAACCATGAGGCAAGTTTGATTTCCCTCACAGAGTTTGTTCCCTAACTCTTCATACCATGAAAGACGCTAGATATTTGCAGTCTTTGATCCAGTTTAAGGAACATCAAACTTTTTTCGTCATTAAAACTTATTTTAAGTATTCACCAAAAATAATTCCTATCCATAGTACATAGCGAAGAGTTTTGTTTTTTGATTTCTTCCCCTTTTGTTCAGTGCTCTCTGTATTACTAGGTCACCATTCGTTACTGTTTTTATGAAAGCTCAAACACTTAATTTGCTGCAAAACAACTCCACGTAAACTTTATGTAACATGGCATTTCAACAGGCGTTGCTGCCTTTTTCAACCAATCCAATCTTGCAAAGGAAATGGTCATTTAAGTTTCAAGAAATTTTGCGGACTTAAATGATATTAGCACCAACTCTTGAGAAGCCATTGTTTGCCCACTGCGCAACCACAGCAGCAGCAGGTTAATTGACAACAGAATTTACTAGAGATCAGAAGAGAGTTGACCAAAGAAAGATCTATCAACCTTTGCTGCCATCACTTTGGTACGCTTTGCGAATATTTTTTCACAGAATGCTTTTTATTTTGAAGCTGTAATTAGTATTCTTGTTAACGTATGCGTGTATCAATCTCAAAAACGTAGTAAACAGGACCTGAACCGACAAGACCTTGTATATGCTAACGAATGTCAAAAGCAGCTCCAGTAGTGAATGCAAACATTATGTAGTGGTAAACACCAGTTACCAAACTTTTATTTTTTTGCCAAAATTGAAATTGATGTACGACCTTTAGTGTCCAACCATTTCCTGTTTCTTTCATGCTCTTCTTCTACTGCCTTACAGTAATTTCTCGATTCTTCTATTCCAGTATTATTGATACTGTGTACCTGGTAAAGAAGTTATTGTGTTATTGCTGGCAACAGGTTGCGAGTACGGTCGCATTCATTGGTGAACACACTGCAAGGGTCTCCAGCCGCAAACCCAAAAGCATGACGATCTGGCTATCTTTGCTGAAGCATAAATATGGTCATAACTTTTAAACATCCAGTTTCTGGTTCTGATGTGGAGGCAAAACGTCTACATGAAACGTCGTGCTTGCTTCGTTGCTTTTGTTCTTTAGCTAAAAAAACACTTGTTGAAGTTTCTCCTACGAAAGAATCGGAGATGAAATCCGTAGGTCACCAAAGGTCGTTTCTTAAGGTGCACATGATCACACGGTCATGAGTGGGGAAATTTCGTTGCCAAATGTCTTCAAAGCAGTAAAAATTTTTGCAATTTTTCTTACATCTACCGCAGCCGATTGTACAAAATACGAATTCCGTGATCAGGTTCATGCATCACGACAACAGATCTCCAAGACGAGTTGAAAGTTGCCAAAAAAGGAAAGAGGCAAACCATTCGCATGATTCTCTGTTGTGAATGAATACTTAGCCTGATCCAATATTAGGTACTATATTCGTTTTATAAAAGATTAATCAACAAGCAAGAGCGTCTCGACAAAACATTTCAACAATTCTTGAATAATTTTAGCCCATTGATCTTTGGTAGATTTCAGTCATTCGAGTCAAAAACAGTAATATTCTATATTGTTCCTTAATTTCGACTTCACAGCTTGACATAAACGGCAGTAACATCCTTATCATGTTATGGGTTTATTATTTTAGTTTCGTCACAACGTCATTCAAATAATGTTGCTGGGGTTTGAAAAATAACTAATACCTGAAAAAAGTTTTTACAATTTCAAAATGCCACTTTTTTTATTTTCTTCCTCGTTGCAGACAAATTTCAAACAACTTCCGAGCAGTTACTCATCAAAAAAAGGAAGTGAGTTGTTGCTTCGCAAAAATCAATACATAAGCGTTACTGGTTTCCCAGTTAAGAACTTGTGAAATATCTTCAATGCTTGAACGTTTCAAGGTGTGAAGTTGTTTAAAAACCTAATGATCGCAATATCATGCCATTAACGTCCTATTCAACAACCAAGTGCCCACCACAATAATCCCCACTAACCTGTACTTCGCTCTCTTGCAGAAATGCTTGGTCTTCATACGTTGCAGGAATGCCTGTAAGTATAAGCTATTTATATATTTAACATAAGCCATATAATAATAATTATTGTTCCGTTCATATAATTTTGGAACTGAACTCAAGAGATTTTGGCACATTTATTTGCTGTCTAATGGTACAGTATATCTCTATCTCCTACCTGGCGTAACGGCTAGCACAAAAGGTTTTCGCTAACCGATGGAACACACTATTTGTAAGCACGCCCCTCTGCTTNCTAAAAGGATATATTTCAGCAGAAATTGTACTTAAAGATACTGACTAAGCTTTTCGAAAATTACGCCCAACTAAAATCATCGGTCATCTTTATGCATTGCTGATTGACAGCTCTTAACCACATGCTTGGTATTGTGTAAACCTCTTGACTTTTTTGATAATAATAAAGATATTGCGCTCAACGTAAACCATCTCATCACCACAGCCAGACGAACTTTCTGATGAATCATCACTCCAACACCAGATTTGAGAAAACTTCGCTATTCCACAAGAAGCATAAGCGCAGCTCGTTCCAGGTGAACTTGAACTGCATGAGTCCTGGCATGATAGCTTGCAGCACTCACAATCTGAGTCGATCTGGTCAAAATAAAGAAATCAGATACAAGCAGTCTGAGTGACAGAGTACGCACCTCGCATTGGTAGACTGGGCTGGATTTCAGGTACGATAATTCGAAGATTTGTAAACTGTACTTTCTGGCTTTCCAGCCTTGCACAGTCGGCCTTTTCGGATGGGTGCAAGAAAAAGTTGCACGAGCGATGTTCTCAACGACTTGCTATCATTGCATGCTTTGTATTAAAATCATCACGAGCCCCAAGGTGCAGGATAAGTGGAGATGGCCGCACAGACCACACGTGAAACACAAAGCGCGGAGTGCGGGTGAAGCGTGCATTAAGAAACTTTATTTCTACACGCAAAAGATTACAACCATGTTGAAGTGTTTTAGCAATACAACATGAATCGCTTGGTAAGCTTAAACATTCTTGGAGATTATCAAAAATCAAAAGACTCCTGTTCCCGATTCTGTGCTGCGATGAAACGCGCAGCAGAACTTGTCGGGCCATGTGCATTTCAGTCAACAAGGGGAAACTGGATATTGTTTGCAGAATCAGTGAAGCGCTGCAAAGCATGAGAAACGCAACTTTGCTGGTAGGCACAGTCAGGGGTATTTTTGTATAGAATGAAGCAAGGTTTATATTGCAAATATTACCACTTTTTCGAAACCTTTCCTCACGTACCGATTCTACGAACCGTGAACAGCATATTTCAGTGGGTTACCTAAAACGATTCTAAGTGTAAGTAGTTGTTTGCAATCTTCCACGCTAAAAATAGTAGCACAATTTGGTCAAACCTAACAGTGCCAGTGGATATGAGATCGAGTTTCGCAGATATTTGTCTGATTGAACGCGATTACTGCTGAGTGCACACAAAAAAATTTATGCTAATGCAGTTTTTCAACCGGAATTAAAAAACGCAATTGGCGAAAATTCATTGCAATAACTTTGTCAGTTGAGCAGTGGCATATTCAAGTGTAAAAGTGTTATGTGGGGCAGATGTAGTCCCAGCAGCAAACGTTTTTGCCAAGATTCACTTTTCGAGTTCGAATGTAAGTGTTTATTCAACTGTTACCAGTAACGATTTCAGGAAGAGGAGAGTGTAGAGCAGGGCCTGTGAGAGGGAGGTCCAGCAGGTACATTGTTCCGTGGCCCGACAGCTACAGACGGACCCGAGACTGAAGAAACATTTAAGTGTTTGTTACTAGCAAACTCGGAATAATGTAGCGAAATGAATCCTGGTGATAAAACTGGTTTGGCTTAAAGCAGGGATTTCCAACCTTTTTACGATCTCGTACCACTTGGGCACCCCGTATTGTCAATGCGTACCACTTGTTCAAGAACAACTAATTTGATCGAGTCTTAGTTTATTCAGAAGAATAAATATACATTAAAATAATAACAAAAGACCACAGCCAAATTTAATGAGATTTTTTTTTATTTACCTTCCACCAGTTGTTCGATGCGTGGCGTAAATTTGCTAGCAGGGCATCGAAAGTCATAATGTTACGATACAATAGGAACGGCAAGCTACAGGAAAATTTATTCATTTAGAAACAAAGCTCGATACGTAAATTAGAAAGCTGTGAAATCCAGGTTTTGTGAAAAAAAATGGAAGTTACGCGCGTACCACATGGAAGACCTTCGCGTGCCACTAGTGGTACGCGTACCACAGATTGGGAAGCCCTGGCCTAAAGGATTTGGTAAGCTTGTGTGGTGTATTTTAATGTGAATTGCTGGCAGTGCATTTTTCTGATATGATGCATTGATAATTATTATTAGTAGTAATTATTTCTATTGAACTTGAATGTTTGACAACATTGTCAAATTTAAGACATTGACGATTACTGTCCCAGTCTGTCCATTGAACTGAATTTTCCTTTACGTCTTTCATATTCAAACAAATTTTTAATAAAAACTTTTTCCAATAAACCAAGAGTTTCAAACTAAGAGATACTTGAAGTGAAATTTGAATGGAAACATGCCAGTTCACAATAAAATCTAATCTAATAACAGTAGCCCTCGAATGTTGCGCATATGTGTAAGACAACTAAAAAGTTTAAAATTAAGAGGAAACTGCAGTGCAGGATGTAAGTGATAGTGCACCGCGGCGGTGTGCTGTGCATTTCGCTGATGGTTAAACTTGCGCCTCAAGCAGATACAGGCTCTAATCGAATGTGAGTTTAGGATTAGTGGACATAACCAGAAATCTGAAGATTTCGAAACCATACAGGAGAAACTAACCACTTACAGTGTTTCCACAGAATGCTTTAAAGCAGTGGTCACTGGCCTGTGGCCCGTGTTGCTATTTATTGTGGCTTGTGGTCAAAAATAGAAGCAATAGTCGGTTGACAATATTTCGTTCTATCCCTCATTCTTGTTTCATAAGTAACCTTATTCCAAGGATACTTACTAAATGAAGTCGCAGTCTCATTTCACTAGCAGCGTTTTATTCAACCTCGATCGACTCCATTCATTCTGAGACTGCTGCATTTTTTCTAATTTCTTTCTTGATAAGATTTTACTATTGACATTTGAAAGTCATGTTTAAAATATGGTAATATTGCCACATTACTTGAATACCGGTATCTTTAACATAATGTTTCATATGATCAATAAACGAGCACTTCTTGTTGAAGTTTAATGCACATTAATTAGCCTCAATTTCTATTTATTTCAAAATAATTTTGCAAGTTTTAGGGGCCCCAAATGGGTTTTGTTCCGCATAATAAGATTTCTCTTGGAGGCCCTGGTGTAGAGGCATTTTAGTTTATTCAACTTCTTATTTTACAACCCTCCACCATTGGCAGCACTTTGTGAAACTAGCTGCTTGTCCATCGTCGGCGCTTTTGCTTGTCATGATCTCATCATAATGAATTCTGAGTTTCGCAAAAGCCCCTGGCAATTGCAGATGGTTTAGGCTTTTGATGAAGCAATTTTCCCGCGTTTCCTTCTATGTAAACTCTTCTTGATCTGTCCTTGTTGTCAAGCAATGCTTTATTTCGAGGTTCAGATCTGGTTGTTGAAAATGCGATGTAGTTCCCCCCACTAACGAATTCCACTCATTGGTTTGAATGAAAGTCAACTGTTTTGTGCATACCTTAAAGACACAATTCAAGCATACTGTACAATAACTTTTCAGCATTTTCCCATGTCATTCTCCAAAGTTCTAAAATTCAGAAAAAAAAGTACAAAGACATTGAACTTGTTCCCGAGCAATTTATGACTATTACTAACTTAGCAGAGGAGCCTACCTCATTTTTTTCCCAAGGCGCAGCATGTTCGTCATCGATGCTTGCTGGACAGAAACCTGTGAAGCAAACATGGCGATGACATGAAGGTTTGCAATGGCGTACGCGCATGAATCATAATGGTTAGTTTTACAGATGGCGAACGTCACGTTGTTACAATGTGTTGCTCATTGCTTTTTGCTAAAAGAAGCTATAGGAGTAAAGAAAGACTTTCAAACTACCTTTATCGGAAGAGCGCTCGGATGAACTGTTGTTCGATATCCATACCCGGGAGAAAGTATTGGTTCCGCAAATGGTATAACTGACATCTCTTGCGCTTGAACCCCATACGGTATCACGGTATGACTGCCTCAAAATGTGTTGCTGTTCAAGCTGAAAACACAAGATCTATCAGCACGATGACTTGAACGTAAATGCAGATCTTAAACTGGTTTTGTGTTTCCTCATCTCTGTCGGTACACAATAGCTGCAGAAAGTTTTTAAAAAATTAAAAATCTTCTACTAGGAGCTTAAACAAGGCTAAAATCCTGTGTTTTTGCTCCTGGTTTCGTAAATACACAACAGTTAAACAGAAAAATGTCGCTTAAACCAAGGCCTCCTAAACAAACAAGGCCGTTCAACGTTTGGAAGACGTGAACGAAACTGGTCCGTGTTTTTCGAAGCTCACTGGAATGGAAAGTCTGACCGTTCACTATTCGCCATGCATTGGTGTCAGCGCGGCGCGATGTTGCAAGCAGTTGCATGTAGATACAGTATAAGAATGTGACAAAAAGTATATTCTTGACATAGCAAAGCTTTACCTTCATTGAAATGAAGTTGAAAAGCATGCGCAAAAGTTGCAGTTAGTTCGTGGCAATCTCATTTAGCCAGTAGTGGGGGTAATCACAAAACGAATAAAAAACGCATGCTGTCGGACTGTAGCCAGGGCTAAAAACTGCTGTGCCAGCAAGGTCCCTTGGAAGAACTGATGGCATAATGCGAGCGAACAAACCCGAACCAACACCTTTTAGTTGGATAAAATGTGAACACCATCAAAAGCTTTAAGGTTGTTGTAAACTTTCGAGACACCAGCCGAATGGGCATTAATTTAATCTTAATCTCTTTGCGGTGATTCAAACTTGCACTAATGTATGTTCAAGTAACTACTGCAGTATCCACAAAAGATAAGACTTTGAATCAATCCGCACAAGTTTTTTAGAAATAAGCCAACAAGCTACACACACATTGTCGTTGCTCTCTTCAATTGCTAGTGTTTTTTCCAAGTGATAGCCCAATAATGCCGTACAGATGTTGTGTACCTGATTGCAATCATAGTTGCAAGGGCAACTATGATAATGGCCCGAAAGTAAATGTTTTCAAATTTCCAAGTGATGAAGCACTGAAGCAAAAGTGGATATATGCCATTCGCAGGGAGGACTTTTCACCAACACGATACAGCATGGTAAGCA
>JGI24021J15306_10003927_pt1 | contig 17053 bp, 14 predicted proteins | sample Ectturendosymbi1_FD_15306 | JGI IMG/M metagenome (IMG submission 15306) | reverse complement strand
ACGAAATAAATTGCGATCGATTCGCTTGGTGTGGGTCACTGCTGTGGCTTTACAATTATTGCTGAATGCTAAGTACAAGCTTGAATCATTGCAATTTACTGAGAGGTGTTACTTCAGATGCACGATGCTGTGAAAGAGCAAACACACCTGTCTTACACAATGTGTATATGACTGTGTGGGAGGCGCCCGTCTGTACATTATGACGAAAATTGTATAACAAATTAGCGCTCCCAATAATGTGGGTATTTGTCGAGAAAGAAACGTGGCAAACTCGCATCCTGTGCTTGCTACGAGTACTTACTCGTATGAATTTCGAAGCAGCAGTCCATGAAGGCCCAGCGATGTTATACGCACCGCTAGAATGGCTTATTGCTACACTGGGATGAGCACGCGCTTCTAAATCAGGGTTCGCTTCCCGGCCGTGTGATACCGAAGACTTGAAAAACGATACCTGGAAATGGCAACTTGTCCAGCATCGTATTCGACGTTAGTGCGTGAGCGCAAGGAAAAGAATTATTCGCGGTGCAGCCATTGACGTGCCACCAATGCTGCCTTCACTACGAAAGCAGTTGGGTGCCCCCCCCCCTGGGGCAAGTAAGCGGAGCTGGGTCTCGAGTGTAATGTATAACTAATATACACCGCTAGTACTTAAGATCGAGAGAACTTGAATGTTGGTTCCTGGAATAAGCCGCTGAAGCGCGCCGACGGTGCAGTTGGTTGGTCAAGCAAAAAAACGCATTGCGGGTCGCGATCGCTAGCTGTGAACAATTCAGCGATCAGTGCGGCTTCTGGACGAGGTGCGCCGACATCCGTCTCTTGTGAAAATTTACCTAAGTTTCGCCAGAAGGTCGATTTACCAAACAACCCGCGCGTGGGTTCAAATCAATGCGGTGGATGTGACGTACGCGCGGAGCTTGCACCAGAAATCTGGGAGGTTGACAACGTTAACGAATGTTAAACTACTGACGACCGGAAGTCGCCGATTTCATTGCAATTTCAAACAATGGTTAATTCTGATAAAAAAGGTGAGCCCTGATTACCCACGCTACGTGTGACATAACAATTTCTGTAGCGATTATGACGTCACAGAACTGTGGATTGTACGGAACTCGTGTAAGGTGCGTGACGGGCAAAAATTGCCAATCGTGTATTGCAGACCTTGTGCCTACTCCCCCCCAGCTCGCGATAAAAGGGTTGGCGAGCAGTACCAAGTATTATTTACCACAAGGTTACCAACAAAACGAGTGTTAATCTACCCCAGCGCTTGTTCTTAACGCGAACGTGTTGCGATAGCACGGAGAACATATTACTCCTTACCACAGGACGAATTTGAGTGCGCGAAAAACAAAACTCACCTCCAGCAAACACCCCCAACGAAAAACGGTAAGCGTTCTCGAGCATCGCCATCCACACTGGTCTCTGGTGGACCATCGTCTGCAAGAAGCAACGCAAGCACAGCTAACGGCGTCGCGTTCGCTGACGTAGAAGACGAAAATAACGCAAACGCATATCAAAGACACGACGAACAGAGGTCACGCCGCGCAGCTACTGTATGAGTGGGTTGTGCGACTTTCTTAAAACAACGCCATTTCACGTTCGAAACGCAACAGATTTCGTCACTAAACACTTTTATTTTCCAGCTGGCGCTTGGCTGAATAACCTGAAGGGGTCACGTTTGTTACCAGACGAGTTACTACGTCATTTTCTAATTTAATTTTCAGAACATCAACGTCCGAAGCAGCCATGAAGCTCACCACACTGTGCGCGCGAGCTTAGCAGCGATAACCTTAACCTTTCATGCATTAACTGAACAAACGAGCCTTGCAGGCTGCGCATGCAGGCGTATACAGAAACATACAATGCTCAAAAACGTGCAAATAAGATGGCCCAAGTAACGCATGCCACCCCCATGGACGTCAGAAGGATTTTCTCCAAGGGTGGGCCAATAGTGGATTTTTCGAGAGGTTAGTCAAAATATTCAAAAGGATTTTTCCAGAGGGGGCCAAAGGTGGTGACATTTCATTTTACCCATTCCAAACTTAGAAAACAACCTTTTTTGCTGAATATTTAATCGAAAAATGTCAATTTTTAAATCCAGGGCAATCTTGGCTCCTCCTTCCGACGCCCATGTTACACCCCTGCTTGTTTCATTCCGGACAATGCGTGACTCGATTGTTGAGCCTGCAGGTCAGCGACCAGACTGGACTGGAAGTATTCGTATCAAATTACACGCGAACAATACCTTTTGCTGTGTGGCAATGTTATACGGCATGGAGCCTTCTTCCAGGGGAGTGATCATGTCGAGCGTTTTCATCGAAATGCGACCTTTGTCCCCGCACAAATCACTCAACTGGAACAGAAGTTCCACCTCCAGGGGAGTCAGGCGTGAAACGCGCTGGGCGCCGAGTAAGAACTCCTCTGCGAGGAACGGAAACAGCGTCAACATGCCTGAAAGCGTATGCGGTTCACTACATTCGTTGTGTCTGGCATATTTTTAAAGCTGCCTTTTGGACAGCAGCTCATGGTTCAGATTTTTCAAATCGCTTGAAAACTGATTGGGAACTTCGTTAAAAAAGTAGCCCATAGATCCTCATCTAATTATTAGCAATGTCGATCAACAACCCCAGCCACAAGAGCAACACACACCTGTCAAGAACAGCATACGCCTGTCAAAACCTGAACAGAGATTTACACACGTACGAGCTTGAGAAAATTTCAAGACGTTTTTTTTTTCGTTATTAAAGTGGCGCGAGAATTCTCCAAACGGCCAGTCACAGTGTTAGGGTATACTTCCTGAAAAAGTTGGATCGCAACACTACTCCGAAAGCCATTAGATCTTCAAACGAGAAGCGTTGGGCGCAGCGGCATTTCATCCAAAACAGCAGATATATTCTTGAAGATGACAGAGCATACAATTCGCCTAAAAAAGTTCGCTTATAATCCGCACCGATACATCAACGTACAAAGTCCAACCAACGTGGCGCAAGCCCCCCCCACTTCGGCAAGTACGGCCATTGGCTTATTGCAAAACTTATTGGGACAAATTAGAGTTTCCTGATTGTAAAATTGTGTTTGCATTACGAAAAACACTTAGGTGGGAGACAGTTTCAAGGGCGCACACCTATGTAACGTTAACTAACGTTAAATTGCATGCCGGATTACTAGATGNAAAACAAGGTGGTTAACACAATAACTATTCACTGTAGACNAGTGGTTCTCAATATTTTTTGGCCCAAATATCCGATGGACCACTTTGCATGACATGTGACATTCACAAAATTGCAAACACAAAAACTTAAGGAATGGTGTTATGTAATTTATTGTACAGTAAAGGTTTACAAATTTGAGAAACGTTTTCTCAAGGATTGGTGGAACTTTCTGTGATCACTAGTTGAGAATTACTGATGTAGATGGACGTATAAGCTCTTGCACACCCGACAGGGTGGTCAAGAAAATGTTCTCTTTCCAAGACAGTCATATGGTACGTTTCCTGACCACACTCAGCGTTAAATCTGAAAATTAACCTTTTGTAACAGCAAGGCTCTCGTTCTTGCCGACGATGCTCTTATAAATCTTTTTGACCAGCTCCATATTCTTCAAGAGTGAATTGAACGCTTGGAAGTACGTGAAGCTGACCGACTGCTGCCCACAACCGGCCATAACCTGCACGTAAACGCAAAAGATGACGATCGCATCCAGATTACTCGCCAATGTTTCTACGACTCGTTGTGCGCCCAAGAAAAATAAGCCGGAGCCAGACCCAGAGCGTGCGCCTAACTTCCCCTCTGTGCAGATAAACGTGTCAATTTTCTCACGTTGTTTTGGCTGCATCTTTGTCAGTGTTGTCGAAAAACGTCGAAATTTGTTACAGTAGCTGCGTTGCTAAAAATCTTTTATATCGCAAAATCGAAATTTCATTCAAAAAAACTGATTATCGTTACGTTCAAAGGTCTTCGTCTAAAAGTCTGCTGGTACGTTTTCCGAAAATTTATAATCACCGGGTGCTCAAAAATCGCCCAATTTGTCGAGAAACAAGCGACGCGTGTATAAGATTTCTGACTGAATTTCAAGGAAAATCATTGCGTATAATAGTGGCTGACCTTAAAGTGGCAAGCAGTAAAGGAAAGGTGTCTCACACCTGGGAAATACGCTTCCTTTTCATGGTCCAAATAGACAAGGAATTGTGACAGCATCATTGTTTCTGTGGGCGAACAGTGCCTAATTCTTAAATTGTTTTTTTGAAGTGATTTAACCTTTGGGCAATAGTTTGTCTCTAACACCCCTTGACTGTAATCATTAGCAAACTAAAAATACATAATAATTATTGCATTTTAACGTTAACATTTCATTATGAAAAAATTCGTGCACCGCTTGGAGCACCTTTTCGTACCCCCATTAGGTGCACCAGCAGTCGGAGTGCGCTAGCATTAGATCAAAGCATTCACCGCAATCAACTTCTCGCGGACGAAGTCGGTGAGCAGGTGGGGTCGGATAGTTTCCATGATCTCCTTGAAAGCGAGCGAAGTGATGACTCCGCTCCCGCGAGTGTCGAATCGCCGAAAAGCTTGTAAGGAGTGCTCGGTTAGAAGGTCCTGCAAGGGGTGCACGCAACAGTACTTTTACACAAACGTTGTCAGCTACAGTGCGGATGATGGTGCCGAACAGCAAGAAAATATTCTGATGTAATGCTCCTAACAAGTGATACAATGCTCCCAAGAAAACAACAACGATAGTCATTTTCGCAGCGATCAGGCTGCGGTTAAGACAGAAACATTAGAAAACGCGTTGACCTTCAAGGACTTTATTTGCCCAACAGTTGAACACTATGTCCAAGATCCCAATTGACCGTACTCGCAATCGGCCAAATTTACTTCCGATCTCAATTGCTCAACCTCGCTTTGGAGTATACGGTGTAGGAGCAGGCAAATTTTTAGGGATGCGAAAGATTTTTGCCCGAATTTTCCCTTACGTGCCCGAAAAGTTTTTGTGCGACTTTTCATTACAAATTTTGTCTCACATAGATCATGAAGACCTTTTTGGTGTAACCTCCAAACAAGGGTCTTCATGCGTTTTTTGGTTTTGGAGAAAAGAATTCAAACGTTGGGCGCCATTTTTGCCCGAATTTTCAGGGATTTTGCCCGGACTTTCGACAAAGCAAAGCTTTTGGGGGTTCGCTTGCACCCCCGCCTCCTACACCACTGACCCGAGCTCATATTATGCGTAATTTACGCCGATACATAATGTCTTACAGGCATGGCATCAAAACCGAACACCAAAAACCTGGTAAACTCTCCGAGGTTATTTGAAGGGACTGAGTAGTATACCTGGCCACGAATCACAACTAAATTTTGCAACAAAAACTGTATACTTCCTGCTTAACATTATCTTCTTAGGGATACGTTTGATCCACAAAAACACGTTCGCACATCAAAAATATGATAAAATAATTATAAAACGTATCAAGTTGATGGACTATCTGTAACAAACAAACAAAATACAATGATCACTAAATTGAACGCAGTACGCTGCTACGTTTTTTCCACCTGTAAAAATTGGGTGAATTCCAAATAATTTAAAGTTTTCTCGTGCTTGGCGCCGAAATGAAGGTTGATGAAGCTGCAGTTCCAATCGAATGGTATTTGTTTGTGAGCTTCTGTTTTGCTAAAAATCTTCTGGACTTCGTCTGCAAAGAACAAGTAAAATGGTACAGTTTAACGCAGGAAAAGTATGGAAATTGTAACGAACTTTATTGTTGCCAGTTCTAATGCATGCACGACGTCTTTGTGCCAAGTGTGAGGAGTACAGGTGCATTAACAATTAATCGGCAAGTAAAAAACTGTTATCGATACTTACAGCATGCCCCAAGTATTAGGTGCGCGGTGCTTAGTGCAAATAGCATCATGCCCGTTCGTTTGGAACTCAGCACACTGCACACCTATTTCCAATCAAGGTGCAGCAAAATTGCAAAGACTAAAGTTTGTTTGTTTGATGACAGGTTGAAAGCTGCTAAGCCTATTTAGTTAACTGGAAACAAAACAAAATACTATTGTTCAGTGTGAAAGTGTACTTAAACAAATCATGTAATTGGTTAATTGGTGTATGGAAACTTTTAAACAGAATTTATAAGGTTCAACATTAATATACACAAGAAATTCAGCACAAAATAACGCTTGCAATCAATATGTGGCAGTGTAAATTAAAATAACATGCTCTCAAATGACGTGGGCAACCGGGTAATTGCCTCGCCCAAAAGTTTTATAAACATCTTGAAAGCGCCAAAAACTTCTCAGCTATAGATAAAAACAACAAGTTGCAATCATTTCGCCGCGGCCCTGGGCGTGGATCAAATGGCGCGAGTGAAAACTGTCATTAATTTTACTGCTGAACAGACATTTATTCAGACAGAGGCAGCTTGCTACTGAACTACGATGCGAAAATTACCGCCAACCTTACTTTGGAGTTTATTACAGTTGGCAGCTTTTCACAAACAGCAATTTACCGATTGGCAAACGGAAAGTTTACACAAGTTGGCCACTTTCCACTTTGGTAGACAATAAGCGGGCAATTCCTTCGCTGCCCGTATTTCCTTTATTGCTTTACAGACTAGTGGACAAAAGTTATAAAATAAGACATGATGGTACCCCTGGGCAACAAAGGTTTTCGCACAAGTATGTCGTTTGGACAGTTTTATCACAAGACGCGTTTCTCACCGTAGGCAAGAGTTATAAAAACCGCCCGATTTTTTATGTAACGCATGCGCGGTTTAAATGTTCAAGAAAATGTTCTGCGATCAATCTGCACAACTGAAATGGTGCTAGTGTAAAAATATATCACATTTCTTCATAATTGAACGTTCAACATACTGCAGTGAGTACGACCGTTGATAAACTCACCGAAATTTATCTTGCCGTTAAAGTTCATGTCAAAAAGCTGAAACGCGACGTGGTACAAGGAGTCAGGGAGGTTGAGTACGGCCTCGAATGCCTGGAACTCAGGCCATGATATCAACCTGCACAAAAAGTGCAGCCATTAAAATGAGGCAATAACGAAACAGCCAACGTTCCAGCAAAGGAAATTGAGCACTGACAGGCGGCAAATTCACTGCAAAAGAGGTTGGAGATCCGCCTCGCTTATTACTATGTCTTGAGTTGTTCATCACTACTGACTTTGAGACATCTGATCCACAACCCATTACAAGCCCAGCATTTCTTACCTTCAAGACAGCACGCATGAGCCGTTCGTCAATGAACTCAACAGCTCGATTTTTTTCGCAGTTACGTTTGAAAGCACTCTGATGGCAAAACTAATGTAGCAGGTCAACTTAAATCAGGTGATTTCACACTGTTCAAAGTGACGTCTAGCTCAGGTAAAATATCAGAGACATCAACGTGTATTGCAGTTTCAATTTCTCACTCAGTCTTGATTTCAACTGCACCACTTTGCAAGAAACAGTTTATTGACGTTAGCAAGATATCACACAGCAAAGTGTTCAGCTTTACAGCTTAATTCATGTTGATTTTCACCTTCTAGATGTCAACGAGAGATAACTTTTGGCAGAGATTTAATAAACCTGAAAATTATCAAGGAAACATTGCATTTCAAAAATAACATTGTACCACTGCAATTTGACTGTTGCAACATGAATTCGTTTTTCACCACACTGTGCATCGCCTATATTGTGCGAGCAGGAATACTCCAAAATTTCACAAGTGATTGCAAGACGCATGCTCATTTATTCAACAATGAAAACATTAACATTATCTAGATTTACATCATAATAAAAATTTTTCATCAGGGTGTCTCTGGAAAGCAAGAGGAAAAAAGACAAAGGTTTCCACCGTTACCAGAGGTCTGCTACAAACTAGACTCAACACTGCACAACCTCACATCACTAAATACGGCACAACTCGTAACTGACTAAATCTTCTTTTTCAAAGGTCTCAGCATGGTTTGGAGGTAAATATGTTTATGTAATTAGCAAACTAAATTTTTGTAGGAAAACCAAAATATTCAAACTGTGCACCAATTCTTTGCAAAAATTGCTTAAAGAGCAAAGAATGGTGCGTGGACAGTTTTTACTAAATGCATTATCATACCCTTATCAAAACATTAGACTTACCCATCACCGGTCGAATCAACAACAGCAGCCAGGTTATCAACTGTACTTTTGTTGTAGTTTTCTTGAGGAAACATCAGCAGGTAATTGCGAATGAAGTCACTACTGCTCATGAATGACTCCTCACCTTGCTTAACAGAAGCATACTGGAACATACAAACAACACAACCATCATGAACATGTGCCTTTGCATGGGTTGACTAGCAGGTCTTGACCTTCCTGCATTGCAAAACGCGACATACTTTTAAACTTCTTTATGCAAGAATACTCTTTCCGATCATTATAGTATTTGCACTAATTCTGTTTATATAGAGCATCCATGCTAGAGATAAAGTCAACCACTGCACCCAATGAATGTTTGTGTAATTTTTATTTTATGGGTTGCAATAAATTAAGATTTCAGAAAAAGCTTGAAATAAAATGAATGTTTAAAAAAGATGGCAAAAATCAAAACAAGCAAAGGTGCATAATGACTGGGAAGAATCATCATGCAACAGACTTTAGGTCATGTCAACAGCCAAGCACTATTAATATTATAACTTATGTGCAGTGTTACTTTGAAATTTGCCAGTAAGGGCCTGGGTTTCTTTTTCCTTTCGGTCATTTGTCCCATAATGGTATTAAAACTTGCAACGGATTTCACTAGCCTACCTTTTAAGAAATTATGACTGAATTGGCTGGTAATTTATTTCAGTCATTTAAAAAAAATGTAGTCTATGACTGAAAGAAATAAATTCAGGTAAGGGCATATTGTTGGGACACTGGGCTTCTATGATGGAACAGTGGTGTCAGTATCACAAACAGCACAAAGTTTTTTTGACATAAAAGTGCTGTGTGTCAAAGTGTCAGTCCTTTATTTGCCCTTGTTGCAAGACTGTGAGAGAGTGCACACACCATGTCATAAATTTCTCATTACACAATCCATGTAATTGCAGCTACACAGCATTGAATAAAAAACGAAGGCTTTTTGAAGGCTATGTACCAACTTCTATTCACACATAAACAACTTTCTACTTAATATGTACAAAAAAATTTAATTTTATTAGAATTGCATTGTCTCACATATGGCAAAATGCAAGCCCTAACAGACCCCAAAAATGAATTCAAAAAGCACTTAGTAGGATTTCTTAGACTGTTATTCTGGTTGGTACCAAACACAAGTTTGGAATAGTAAAATGTTGCTTAACGGATTCCAACAGAGAAAATACACTTTACTATTTGGTTACTGAAGATGTGAGGATAGGCAGTAAATTAACTTCCTACTGACACCAGAAGGGAAATGCACCAACTTTTGAACATAAAATTTGTTATGTAAAATAAACCTGAGCTTTGCTTACAATCTATCTACTGAAGCCTGAATGTCTTTGGTAATTTCAAGAAATTACTTTATGCATGGAGTACAAAAAAGTACCAATAGCTAAATATATAATTGAGTTTAACATCCAGGATCAACACTTAAAATTAGCTAAACTGATTTATTTTTAGCTAAAGAAAAAAAATTGTGTATATATAGAATCTAAGTAAAAATTTGCAAGAGCGAGATTAAGACTGTTTACAAAGCACCAAATCTTACCCACAGAGAAAGCTTGATATTAATGCAAATATATAAACATTTAACTTGTGCTTGTTGAGGGAACACATTCTGTTTGATTATATTCGTATTGTACAGTTAAGTAGTACAGATGGTTGATTCAGCATGTGCCCATGAGGCAAATCAGCTGGGTTTGATTTCTGCTTGGGTCATACCAATGTATTGAAAAATAGTACTTGTGGCCACTTTAGCATTATGCTTGGTGTAAATCAGTTATGTCCAACCTAAATTGCTTAATGGGTCAAAAATTATGTCACTATCTTTAACGAGGGCCACACATTGAATGACATATTAATGAGGGCTGCACACTGAATGACTCACTTCGATCTTAGCAAACTAAATTTAGTTTAAGCTAATGTACTGAAAGCGTTTGAATCCTAACTGCAATAGTAACGACTGTTTGGCACCTTTAACCACTCCGCAAGTTTGATTTCATAGGTAAGTTTAGTACCAATGGAACAAGGATAGAAATCAGAAAACTACAAGGAGTTTTGCAACAGTGGACATACAGAGATCTTCCAGCACGCAGCACAGACGTGATAAAACGGCACTGAGGACCACCTGCATCAAAAATGTCAAATTAAATTAAAGTTATCAAAATACGGACAGGTTGTCAGTGTGTACACTACTTACACTGCAGTGAAAACCTGAACTGGGCTGCACAAAACCTTCGACTGGGCAACATGCAGCCCACGGGCCACAGGGTGGACATAGCTGGTGTAAATGGATGGAGGCTTGAGGAAGCTTCACATGTGGTGCTGCCACTTACTTGCTGCTAATGCAGCTTTCAGTGACTAAGTAGCCATGTGGCTCATTTCGCTGAGTAAGCAAAGATGGGCATTTGGCCACCTACCCGTTTCACTCAAAAGGGCATAAAATGCAAGTGTAACAAATCTTTCTTCTTTATTGCTTGAATTCAGCATAGCATTTAGTTAATATAAACTTGCTTTTTTGCTTCACACAAACCTTGCACTAGTTGAATCAGACATGCTCTATTTGTTATATGTAAAACAAGCAGCATTTGCAATGAACAAAGTGATCAAAATGCAAATATTGAAACTGCAATGTTTCAAGGGCATATACAGTCTGAACTTAAGTGAATGGTTTAGTGGCAATTCAAAATACTTTGTCCTAAATAAAAATGCAAACAGCATCCACAATGATGACTAAAACAAGTTATGTGAAAAGTTGTTTTCGCCTGTTTTATTTAATGCTTGCTACTTGAGAACAATGCATCTTCAGTTCACTCGGTTCTAAATTATTTAAACCTTTGCTTTTCAGCCAGTGTTTGAAGTTCATGATTCAAGATCATCAGCTCTTCTGCAAAAAATGCATTATGAAAGTAATTATTCACTATCACCAGTTTGTATCTTCCGTATATGAGTACTGTAATACAAAAGTGTTCCGTAACTCAAAAAAGTTGAAAGGTACTGCTTCACATAATACACATAAGACAAAAACAAACACGTTGGAGACAAAAATTGGTGACTGTATGGTCCACGCGCATGGAGAAGTGATGACCTCTTCTAGTCATCACCTCAGCGATTCAGAGTTTTTTTGTTTCAGCAAGACCTGTTTACCTATTGCGAAGACATTGCAATATATCCTCCAAGTGTGACAACAACACGGTCACGTTCATCCAATGGATGAACAAAGTAGAATAATTGGTTAGTAGAATAATTGGTTGTTCTACTTTGTTCGTATTACTCTTTCTAGCTGTTCTAGAATAGGATTTGAAACCCTATCCTATTCCAGAACAGCGAAATCACAAAGAATATTCTGTAACAACATTATCAAATCTAAAATTTTTAATCCCACTCTAGAACAGTGAAACCAAAAACTTTTTTCCCATACATCAGAACTTGCCTGTTTTCTGTGTATCACACTCATATTTCCAAGCTTTCATAATCTCTGCTTTGGATTTAAGTAATATTGTTGTATAGTACAACCCCACACATAACTAGCTGGTAATATTCAGAATTAGTTGTTTCTGTGAGCTGTGTGTATTTCATTCTATGCACATCATTGTATGAAGTACAAATATCACAATGTACTTCTTCATACCTGGGAGGTCATATGCACACATTGTGGTGATTTTTAAAGTGTAGCAACACATGTTTCACATGATATCAGCTTAAAGGTTTCACACATGATACAAATGAGTCAAGAGAAAACACATTTCATTATGAAAAGCTGTTGTATAGAACACGATTTAAGCATTGTTCAATGCAGATTGAAACAGTGATTTCTTTTGCTTGGTGACAAACCAACAATGCTTTCTCATGCATGCACTTGCCACAGAATCCAGTGTGCTTTCGGAAAAAGCCTCACAGCCTTTTTAAGACGCTCTTTCCAGAAAAATACACCTGATAGCCAACTAACAACCTTTTAAAGTGTAGTAATGTGGATTACCATAAGTTCAGTAAATTCCACCACCTGGAGTTAATATTCTTCAGAAGCAACAAACAAGCCAGTTAAACATTCCTAGGTTAATGGTACACAGTTATTTTCAGTATCAAGACACCACCCGAATCTGATTGCAAAGTGTTTCACTCAAAATTTGATTACATGTCAGTGACACATCCTCAGTCCAGTAAATTGCAAGCAAAAGATTACGAGGGAAATGATGAAAAAAACTGAAGCAAGACTTATAAAGTATGCAGACTACAGTAGCAAACACATGCTATTTCCATAAAGCTGCTATCAACAAAAACCAGCAGTTGTTAATACAGTAGGCCCCGCTTATTAAGACCACCCGCTAAATAAACCCAAAATCATCTGGTCCAGAATTACTCCATTTATTCCTGTGATTAACAAAAGCATTTTATAAACCCAAAACCCGACTTAATAAGCCCAGTTTTCAAACACATTTTCTTAAAACTGGGTGAAAAAGCATTGCAACTCACACTTTGACTTTTTGTCTTGGATTTGACAGCTTCACACTTTGTTACACTGCTGGCCTTTTTCTTAATTCAACTGTTTCATCACCGTAGATCATATATATGTTCCGTAATCAATAGGCAAGACAACTGGTCATTTGTAAAATTTATTTTCAAAGTGGCAAAGAGATGTGCAAAAGTAGCCTTTTCTATGAAACTTCAGATACTCTTGACGTTTATGCATCAAAATGAATTTTGTTTCACCATGATATACAAAGAAAATTGCTCGTTACCTATAGCTATTGTGCACAGTGTTAATAGATTTAGCAACTTTTAGCTACACTACAGTCCAGCTGTACTCAGTTATGTGCATGAGAGTGGTGAAAATTTGTCCCCTGGTTAATAAGCACACTTGCTTAATAAGCCCAAAATCGTCCGGTCCCAATGTGGGCCTAATATAAGTGGGGAAAGGACTACTGTATTTGGAAAGTGGCAATATTTAGCATACCTAGATTATCATAACCAGTGTACTTTGTCAATAAAACTACACTCACCTTATTAAAGATTATTCGCAACCTGGACATATCCACTGCTTCACCCATAATTACTACTATGTCAAAAGATCCTAAATTAATTTACAAATACCACTGCAAATAAACAAAAATTGTGAATTTTTCTTAACACTAATAGTATTAGTGTTACTGAGAAAGACAACACTTCTCTAAATAACATTTATAAACATCAAATAATGATCAGGTTTAGCAAATCAAGACTACATTACCATTTTAATTGGTGACATTGATAATACTTTGTCATTACACAATCTTGAGCCAAAAGCTCCCTTTAACCCTTCAATGCCTGCACAAGCCCCATTTGTGGCTCAGACATAGTTGGCCATAACTTGCTAACCTATATAGCTAGAAAGCTATCTTAACTTTCTGAAGATGTACAAAGTTGAGATTTTTTAAATATTTGGAAGTTTTGGGTTTGAACTTTTTTGGAGTGATGTCATAACTGGGGGAGGTCAAGCGATTTTTGATGACATCATCAGGGCCCAAGAAAAAGTTCATGTGGCAATTTACTTGCTTTTGTTTTAAAACAGTGTTTCTCAAACTTTTTTGTTCCATCACCCCCTTTTCATTCTCAACACATCATTGTCACCCCCCAAGCTTGATAAAACAAACACAAGGTAGTATTTTTAAAGAATTTTATTCAAAGAAATTGGTGTATGCTATGGTCTCCAGGTCAGTGCGATGGATGTGCTTGGCAGCCTTCACAAAACTTCGATATATTGGGAGACATTTTAGTGAGGTACAGTCGTAGATCACCTCCCTTCTGAATCAACAAGCGGTTTCTTTGCTTTAAGAGCATTAAGGCCACAGCCGAAGTTAAGTCAATGATTGTTAACTGAAGTTAGCTCAATGATCAATTTGTGGTTGAGCGTTTTTACCCCCTTTGTGTTGCTTTGCCTCCCTATCACCCCCTTTGTTTTGTTCACCCCCTTTTATCTCAAAATTGCCCCAAGGGGACGATTCCGCCCACTTTGAGAACCACTGTTCTAAAATATACTAGTTGACAATTAGCATATTTAGAGCTTTTGATTGGCCATCTAGCATGAGTGGTTGGCCAGTTACAGCCTTCAAAACAATTGATTAATCCCCTAATTAGATACTTGGAAGCTCTACTTGTTTCTTGAGCATCAGCATCAACCTGTCCCTTCCTTTCTATTAACTGCGGCGATTCTTGTCTACCCATATCTTCATCTTAAGTACAGCCTGGTCACAAGTGACAGAAATCAGCACGCATAGATGTTATTTAATGGAAATCGATTTTCGCCATATCGATTTCGGTAAAACCACAGTAAATACAGCACTGTCTTGATCATGCAAACTTTAAACCCATTCAAATCTTGTATCTCCACCATGACTTCACATTCAATTATGAATGATGAGACAACAGCATGGTACAGTATTATGATCCACATTACATGAAACGTCTGAGGCAATGTTTTGTAATATAGCCTCAAAGAAAACTTTAATCATTTTGATCAACACATATTGCATTTCTGTGAAGTAACTTTAGAATAACATAATATAATTAAACTACAGAAGAAAGCTCTAGATTTGCTACATGCTTTCAANGAATCAGCTGACTGGGTTCTACTTTTTCACTTTGTGATGATTTAAACTTGCACATACCTGTATTCAAGTAACTAGTCTCTACAAAAGTGACAAAGTTGAATCACCAGCGCATTTTTTTTTTAATTCAACTTTTGTATGTGTTTAAAACAGTTGCAAGATCTGCAGAAACCAAATTAGCAAACTCATTGTTGTATAATTACAGTAATTAATTTAGAATAACCACAGTTTGTCATGGTGTGACTCATGATGTATTTTCCAGCATGATGCTTTGTAGCTAAGATATTTGACTATTAGTTGAGAACATTTTCTCTTTTTACTCCAGCAAACAACTAAGCCAAACACACTGCAACAAACACATCTGAATACTGTATTGTATTCATGAAACCAAGATAGTGAATAACATGTTGATTATGACTGAATAATGTGTTGATTATAATCATGTTTTAGTCATTCCCAGTTTACTAACAAATATAACCACCTGCCACTTGCCTTAGTTTCAATGCATAGCTGTTGCTTTCCAAATGTTCATGTTTTCTGTAAGTTTTGGTGTCCCTTGTGCAGTGTTATTTCGCCCAATTGTTAACTACTTGACAACTGCATAACCTGTGAAGAATTAAATACAGCGCTGTGATATATGTTTCACTTCGCTTGAAACTTCAGAGGGTTTTCCCAGTCAAAAACTAACATGTTCATTGCAAGACGTCATTTTCAATCCTCGCTAGGCTTTGCTTGTCACAAATTACGCTGCAACAAGATTTTTTGCAAAATTATCCACTTCTTTCTCGCCGCTGCGCTAGACTACGCAAGCTGACAATATACAGTCAAAAATATTGTCAAAAAACATGTCGTAAAAGCTTTTCAGCAAGCGATATCTGCAGCGTGCAACAAGCAATTCAAGGCTTGTCATGTTCATATTCGTTAACACATCACACACACACAACTTCAAATCAGCACTGTGTTTGCCAAGTTCACCCTCTTAATCAAGAGCACTTGGCTCTTGGTTGATAGAAATCAATGGAAGAACCGCCACAGAGCACTCGTGATCCAAGGTAACCTCTACGTGTAAAACAACTACTATTTTTCCACGCTTTGGTCACGCGCAGCGCCCGCGATGATTGGCTGTGATCATTCATGTAGAAAAGTTTGTGCATGCTACAGGCGTGTTGCATTCTATTACTTCGCTTGAATTTTACTTTGTAACATTCTCTTCCTCACAATGAATGTTGCCACTAATGGGCATAAGTTAGGCCACTCATGGTATAAGTTTCAAGTGTCTGCGTCCTGACGAAATCAGTAATTGTAATAGTTGCTAATAAACAAGGATGATCAGCGTAATATCAAAATCAGCAGACGTCAGCATGTGACACGTGCGCAACGCAATCGGAGCCGGTGCAACGTGGTGTTTACCTACGACGCCTTGAACCAAGTGAACAGCTCCGCGGGCTAAAAGCAAGAAGTGAATATGGACCATGTAAGGAACAGTGGCGTAGCCACCCATTGGATATCTTGGATATATACAAAGCCAGCAGGATCGCTGTGGGCGGCAAAATATACCGCAGTATAAACTGCGCAATATATCCGCGGACAATAAATTTAACCCCTTGTTAATACCAAAATAGGCTGGGACAGAGTTATATTTATAAACAAGGGCGTCGGAATAATTTTTTCCAGGAGGAGCCAATGGGGAATTTTTTCAAAATTTTTCTAGGGGGGCCAAAACTGGTGAAATTTGTTTTTTTTTCCCACTCGAAACTAAGAAAATAAGCTTTTTTTGCTGAAATTTTCAAAATGACCCCCGCCCCTCCCCCTTCCGACGCCCATGTTTATAAAGCATGTTATTTTTGACATTTTTTTGTAAACACTATTCACCCTGTGACATTAAAGATAATCGATGAAACAATTCAATCTACTAATGAAGAGATTAAAAGAAAGTAGAGCTTCCTTCAAAAATAAAAAGAAAGCTAGGAGGAAGAATTAAAAATAATGAAGGGGGCCATCTTCAAATATATTTCTTCAGAACTCTCTTCACCCAAAGAAACGCAAGAGATTCCCAGTGTCATAAATCGATACCGCCAGGGCCGCAACCAGCTTAAATTTATGAAAGAGGCAAAATGATTGTAACTTGTTCCTTTACCTACCAACTAAAAAAGGTTATTGGCGCTTTCAAAATGTTTTTGCACTGGTATGTCATAGTGAACTTATTGCACACTGTTATAACGCAATATGTAAAGAGAGATCCCCGGCGTCAAGTGACTTCAACTTAACCATACGGACTGTATTCTCTTCTAAAATAACGTTTTGTCTTGCCTTGAATTACGCCTGGAAA
>JGI24021J15306_10003925_pt1 | contig 17055 bp, 9 predicted proteins | sample Ectturendosymbi1_FD_15306 | JGI IMG/M metagenome (IMG submission 15306) | reverse complement strand
CAACCGTTAGGTGGTAGTATTTTGCTGAAGTTTTTACTGGAAACTAGGCTACAATCCGAGTCTTTTGATACTTTGGATGACNTGCTGGGGTTTCAGGTTCAAAAGTTGTGATGTAAGTTAGTAAAAATATTTGAATAGTTAGCTAATTAGATAATTANTTAATTTGTTTATTTTAGATCATAACTTCNGAACCAGAAATGCTAGAAAGTCGATCAAAGGCCCAAAAGACTCGGACTCGAGCCTAGTTTCTAATGAAAGCTTCAGCGAAACACTTTGGCCTAGCGGTTGGGTCCTAGGCCAGGCAACATGAGCCAAAATGACCCCAAAACTACTTTACTTATGACGTCAGTCACAAAAAATCCGTACCTCCCAACCAAAAAATTTTTTTTCGAGTGCAATCTACTAGACTGGCCGATCCATTTGAGCCATTGAACAGCTCTTTAGCACAATCGGTGGAGGAGCGAGGGCGTTGGTAAGGCAACCGAAAACTGCTGTTTTTAGGCCGAAATCGAAGTATGAATATATCGTACGCCGGTTCTCAAAGTGTTGAGTGCATAATTGAGTTTGCTGGTTTCTACGTCTTCATTGTTCATTATTATGTTGTAGGTTAAGATCAATATTCATGTCAATTTTATTAGTCGGCCAATGCATCTTAAAGTGCTACATTGCATGTGATTGTTCATGGACTACAGTGCATTAAAAACTGCAAGACACTTCAAGATTGAGGATATCTGACCTTTAAAGGTGAGTATTAGTCATCAGTTATGTTTCGTAGTCTTAACACTTTCGGCACCAGGCAGTGTTTCCGCCAGCGTAATGTTGGTTGCCAGCAACTTTTGGACAAAATTAGTGTTTTTTGAAATCCAGTAAATAAGCTAACTATAGATGTATTTCAAATAAGTATAAGGATGTAGTGATCTTTAATTGACATGTTAACTCTTTTGCGTCCGGTAATTTTTGAGGATTTCGCACCAAAATAGCTGGATTGCACATGGCTTTGTGCAAGCGTAACTCTGGCACCGAAAGTGGTAGAGAGCTGTTCAAAGGCTCAAAAGACTTGGCAAGTCTTCTAGTGTGCACTAAAAAAATTTTTTTGGTTGAGAGATGCGGATATTTTGTGAGTGACGTCACGAGTGGAGAACTTTTAGATCACCTTGGCCCACTTCACCTGGCCCTTGGCCCAAACTGTTAAATGGGAGTATTTTGCTAAAGTTTTTATTGGGAACTAGGCTACAATCTGAGTCTTTTGATACTTTGGATGACCTGCTGGGGTTTCGGGTTCAAAAGTTGTGATATGAAATAAACAAACTATTTGATTAATTGGATAATTAATGATTAATTTATTTATTTCAGGTCATAACTTTTGAACCAGAAATGCTAGAAAGTTAAACAAAGGCTCAAAAGACTCGGACTCGAGCGTAGTTTCCAATGAAAACTTCAGTGATATACTTTGGCCTAGCAGTTGGGCCCTAGGCCAGGTAACATTAGCCAAAATGGCCCAAAAACTACTTCACTTATGATGTGACTCACAAAATAACGCAACCCCCAACCAAAAAATTATTTTTCGAGTGCAGACTAGCGCAATCGGCGGAGGAACTATGGCGTTGGTAAAGCAACCGAAAACTGCTGGTTTTAGGCTGATTTCCAGGTACGATATATTGGTAGACCGGCTCTCAAGGTGTTAATAGCAATGGAATTTGGTGGCTTGGATGATTTTTTCTTTTTAGGCATATTTGTATCATCTATCAAAAATAGTTAATGCGTTAGAGAAAAGCAGAGAGAATATTGTAATTACTGTTTTTTTTCATAAAGCAATTTCTGGCAGTTTTGATGGCCAGATTGGGTCATTTTGGCACAGTTGCATGAAACATTAAAGCTGTAAATGTAAACATACACGATGCACTTGTGATGAAAAAGAGTTTTGGGTACTTTTGGATTGGGAAATTCAGCCCTTTACAACACATTCCCTGTTGGCGTACGAATATATCATACGTGGAAATCAGCCTAAAATCAGGCATTTTTCATTTGTCTTATTTGACATAGCTCCTTACTGATTATGCTAGAGAGCTGTTCAAGCCTTAAAGCCTCTGCAAGGCTTGGAGTCTGTTCATTTTCTTTGTGAGTGTCGTCATAAGTAAGATAGGTTTTTGATCATTTCGGCTCATTACCTGGCCTAGGGCCCAACCGATAGACGAAAGTTTTCATTAGAAACTAAGCTAGAATCCAAGACTTTTGAGCCCTTGATTGACTTTCTAACGTTTTTGGTTCAAAAGTTATGGCCTAAAAGAAACAAAATCATTCTCTAATTAGTGGATTAATTAATAATTTTGTTTTTTTAGGTCATAAAGACTCAGGTTAGTTTCCCATAAAAACTTATGCGCAATACTACCATCTAGCGGTTTGGGCCTAGGGCCAGATGAAGTGGGACAAAAAGTCCTAAAAATCCTCCACTTACGACATCACTCACAAAAAATCCAAAACCCAAAATCAAAAAATTTTTCTTCATTGCAGACTGGAAGACTTGCTGAGTCTTGTGAGGGTTTGAAGAGCTCTCCAGCGCTTTCGGCGCCGGAGTTGTGCTGTCGCAAAGAGACATGCATACTGCTGGATTTAAGGCTAAAATTTCCCAGCAGANAAGGTGTTAAGGACCTTGAAAGCCATTGTAGCACAGCTCAAACAGCCGAATTTCAGGCATAACTTGCCGATCAATTANGCTAGAGTACTGGTTCTCAGCCACTAATTTGAGCGCCGCATGTGGCTCCCAAGCACCCTTTGTGTAGCCTTTGGCAGTCTTTCAATAACACCTCTAATATTTTGTGTAACAGACTTCATTCGGCAATAAAGCAAAACATGCAAATTGACTAATGGTGGATTATCTTCAGTGCGGCTCTCCAAGTTGTAAGACTGGATTTGGTTCCCTTCAGTGAAGTTTGAACCACTGCGCTAAAGAGTCAATCAAGACCTCAGAAAAGTTTTCATCTAACAAGTTTTTGCCTAGTTAATAAAAAACAGTGGTGAATTTGCCACTTCAACTTTTTTCACGTTGTACCAAGGATTCATTGGGCCTTCTTGTGATGTCACATTTCCCCACAAAATTGTTATTATTAACCCAAAAGTACCCAATTTTTTAAATCGAAAGTATAAGACTCTGTCTTCGATGCCTTGAATATATCTCTAGGAATATGGGCTGGCACGTTACAACTGGAACCATGTGAGTGGTTAGCACAGCCCTAAGAAAGTTAACCATGACATCATAAATTACAAGTTGAGAGAAAAGAAGTTCTCAAGAGAAAACGACTTTGTCAGATACATACCACGTTGCACAACAATAACAAAGCACTTGGATGTTCCAAAGTGTACCAACAAAAGGAAAGAGCTCAGCATGGCACTTTTGACAAGGAAAAAAGTGAAGGATGTTTTGGAATCTGGCTTGGTACCGATAATGATTTTTATCTTAGCTTTCAATTACATTAGTGCAGCAGACTACAGTACATCATTGTGAACTAGTTGTGTTTTACATATGTATTTGTATTATTGAAGTGGACTGTTTTTTAAAAGGTGCTGTGCTTACTCTGATTGACAGATCAGTTATTAATTTCTTTCCCTCCCTGATGCAAAATGAGTTCAGCACGATCTTCATAGTGGTCTGCTTTGATCTCATCTTTTAGACAATGAAAAAACTTTTTTATTATCCCATCTTCTAATCAAAGTATTCTTTATCCGATCTTTTAACCAAAGTGGTCTGCTTTGATTAGAAGATGGGATAAACAAAAAGGTTTTTAATTGTCTGTTTTCTGTGGTCCTGTGAATGACATTTGTTCATGCTATCAACCATTTTTGTAGTTATTAGTGTTGCAACGCCGAATGTGCGATTTACCATGAATGGGATGTACCTGAAGAATAACACACCCATATATAAGTGGCACGAACAAGTAATAAAAGAGTGATCTTGTTGGCTGATCTCTATTGTTGTCTGCTCCCACAGTGTGAAGCTTTACGCACTTACCACTTGGCTTTCTGATTGCAACAAAATAGTGCTGTGACCAGGATGTGAAGGTCATGCCATGTGCAACCTTCACAAAAAGGTGCGGCCCGTGTGCCAGTGTTTGGACCACGCTGATCTAGTTTGTGCGAATAACTAGCATGCAATTAACCATACTATTTTCTTGTCATATGGGTAGTTTCAGTTTGGGATTCTGGAGTCCTGTGTGATAAAGCGGTTTATGTATTTAACCAGTATGCAATTACCCCTTAAGTCATCTGTACTTGCACCCTGTCTAGGCTCATGCTTGGTGTTGATGGGTGGGTGCATGGTAAAGTTTCATTTGCAGTGCTACCATTGACTTGCTATCAGTTTATCAAATAACTGTGAAAACAGCTGTGTGCGCCACAGTGAAAACAGAGACGGGCACCACAGACCACCCATGACACTGAAAAGAGCATAAAAACAAGAATAACAAAACTGAACTGAGATTTGTGTTTCTTTAACATGCAATGTTTGAAGATTGTTTCTCACAGTTCCTCATTATAAATTGTGTTTTTGGAGGATTGTTGCTTGTCTCATTTTCAGTGCAGATGCAGACACCTCCAGTTTCAGTGTGCTAGTATCAATAAAAAAGTCTTGTTTTTCATTTCTTAGTGATGTCCTAAATTCACAATGAAATGGTATGAAAACAATGATCTCTTGGGAAGTGTTGGAAATGATTTTTTTTATAAATCTTTTGGTGAATGATACTGTTGGAAACTGATGCCAATCTGTTTTATTGCATTTTTATTTGTGGAATGTGCTGTCCTATTCAAGGCTGTAGTTTAAACAATTGCAAGGACTTGGCCACTGTTGTATGTGTTACTGAACAAAGCCATTGCTGCATTTGAATTTGGTTAAAAATCATCTGATTACATTTTAAAATTTTTCTACAGTGTGAAGTGCACATAAAAGTTGCTTAACTTGGTTGAAACTGGCTCTGTATAATTATTTTGAAGACTTAGGAGTGTTAAATGTACAAAACTAAACAGTCATAGAAGTGTATAATTATTCTTCTTGTTCTTTCAGTGGGAGTATAGTTCAAAAGCTTTTTCTCTTGCAGTAGGTGATAAATGTCATGGTAGCATGTGGTAGCAACAAAAAAACAAACAAACACAATACTAAATGTGCTCAATACTAATGGTCATTTAATAGATAATATATCGTTATTGTACACCAAGTGCAGTGCATTCACACTTGTTATTGAAAATAAAAATGGCAATACCATATTTTACAGGCCATAAGGTGCACCGGATTATAAGGAACACTTTTGATTTTTGAATGCTAGCTGTTCTTTTTTCATATATATGGTGCACTTAATTATAAGGCACAAAATGGTGGATTACATACAAGGGAGTTGTCACACGTGCCTAATCCGCTACACAAGAACAGAATAAACAAAAAAAGCTGTGTGCGTATTTAATTTAATATGCGCCAATGTAGTCAGGAGCCTTGTGAAGTAATATGGTATGTGCTTCAACATTAAGGTACTTGCTAGCTACTCATGGAACCACATGCACTGCTCATTGCAATTGTTGTTAGCTTATTATGTAACACGATAGTGTGTTTTCAAAAAAATTACAACTAGCGATTAAATAAATGGCACTGTTTACCACACAAAATTGGTCCTAGGTGAGAAAGCACAACCAGATTCATAAGTTGGTGCACTTCCGATTTTTGAGAAAATTACAGGATATTAAGTGCACCTTAATGTCTGAAACATACGGTCATTTATTTTTTATAAGGTTATTGGAAGAATTAGCAAGTTTGGGTCTACTTAAACATTTGTTGCATAATGTGGTGATTCTTGTGCTCTGTAGCCGGAGGCACTAAAATTAGGAAGTCATTTTCAACAAGATGCCTTTAAACTTGCAATTAACATATTTNTAGTTTTCATTTATCAGTACAGAGTGTTGACTTTAGCTAACAGTTACTGCTTTTCTTTGAATGATATTGTCATAAAGAATAAAATCANATATTGTGAAAAGTAAAAACATTTAATGAAATATTGGTTGAAAGTATGAAATCTCTCATAAGTTGCTGAAGCTAAGATTATTTAGTATAATGCGATTTGCATCAGCACTTGATTAAACTGATGTAACTGAACCAGAAAGTTAATGAGCCATAATAATTTCCTGTTGACTTCCAGTTAGGAAGTTGCGTAAAGCAATTAGTCTTGGTGACTGCGCTCTGAATCTTTATGCTTTATCCAATAGCATTACGTTTTGTACTTGCAAAAAGAAAATTTGCTACAACTTGGCATTTTAAAATATAGGGCCTTCTTTAAATGCTGATTTTGTGAATATTTGGTGATATCTTGCTTTGTATTTCTTTATGAACTGTAACTTGCAATTTTATCTATGGGTTGGTGATGGTGGGTTTATGAATGTCGCATTTCAGATGTTCTCATCGAAGAATGGTGCAGAAAACAACACTCTTGGTGGTGCTTACAAGCATTTTCCTGATGCAGGAAGTAAGTTGGAACATTTTTTTATGTAATGAACTCTGAAATCTTCAATTGTGATGCACAACTATGGCTTTGTAGCAATGTAGGTTGGTCAAGTGTTGAATTTTGTGTAGATTAAAAACTACCACATCCTTCCATAGAATTACTGATTTTGCTTCTGAAGTTGTTGTTGAGAAGTATGACTGCAATTTGCAATCAATGTTTATCATTGGTCACTGAAAAATTCAGAAATTCATGAGCCACTTTTTTTATAGTGACCCAAATGTTGGTATTGGTCAGTAAAAACAACAAATTTTGTTGCAATGGCTCATTGTTCTTGCAAAACTTTGCATTGCATTTCTATGAAAAATGTGTTCACAGCTTGGCTGCAATATAACAAAAATCTTTTCTAGGACTATGACAGGGGTGACCAAACTTGTTCAATGAAAGAGTCATTTACAGAAAACCAAAAACACCAGTCAGCCGCAATATCAGTTTGTAATGTCAATACAAATACGGTAAATAATGCAAGTTTTGCATAAAATCTACAATAATTGAAACATAACAAACACATTATTGATCCATATTAGTTTTTGTTTGATTTGCTAGTCTCTAAAAATCTATGAAAATTTTGCAAACTGAATTGCAGAGAGAATAAAAATCACAGTGATATGCCATGCTAATTACAGAAGTGAGTTGTACATTGGTCTTCTAAATTCTGGGTACAGCATTTACTTTCTGGAACCTGTCACTAGAAATCAACTGTAGAATGGCATTGACTGAAGTTTTAGATCCAGATCTTTTTGCATTTAGGTCAGTTTTATTTCGACAGCAGACAAGTTTACAACAAACACTGACAAAATGGACAGCCATCACGACTACATTTTAATGTTGAATGAATTTAAAAGGAAAGCATGGTTTTAACTCATACAAATTGTCAAATCTGGCTTAGAACCCCTCCAGTATTCTTGCAATTTATTTTTGTATTCTTCCATTTCGTGGTCCCTCAGTTGCCTGTACACAAAAAGCATTTGTTCTCATTACGAGATTGTGAAAATGGCAGAAAGTTTTGAACAATTGATGTCTCTTTGAAAAATTATGTTTTTGTTCTGCACACTTAAGTCTTTGTTATCAAATCGTGTAGACTCCCTAGTAACTAACCTTATGAACTTGTGTAAACACACTCATAATGAAACAAACATTAAAGATGAGGCTACAATTCTCTATCAATTTGAGATATTGTTATTCAGCTAGAAGAGCCACAGAGCCACACGAAACATGTTAGCAACCTTCAGTTTGGCCACCATTGGACTATGTTAATGTTTTGATTCTTAAGTTTAATATTAAGGTGCTTGTGTGCATCCATTTGCAAGTTCTTATCATTGAAACTTATCATTTTGAGCTTCTGTGGTTTGAAAAATCATTGCTTGATGAGTTGCCATTGTAATTTACCATTTTAAGAATGTCATTGATTCTTGGCCTGGGTACATCTGTCAAAACCTTTGCAGGTTTTTTGGTAATTATGTTGAGTTAGTAAGATGTTCAAGTGCAAGCAACATGATACTGATTCTGTAAGTAATGTACTTGTTAGAATTATGATATTTTTGCACTGAAAACTATAAAAACATTTGTTGATGAACTTTCAAATAAAATTTAGAGTTATGTTTAAATGGGATCACAGAAGTCACTAACCCAATTTTGCAGGTGGTTACTCTGTGTGTGAGGATGCACTGTTTGCTGTACATGATAATATTGTAGTTGAGTAAATGAACATAAATGTCACTTCAGTGAGAGCACCTGTGTAAACATTCTTATCTCAGCATTCCTTGGTCAATGGTTTATATTGACTTATGCTTTGTTTAACNNTNTNNTGGTATTATGNGAATGTTGTATGAATGTATGGTATNTTTCTTACTATCTTTTGGTATTATGTGAATGTTGTATGAATGTATGGTATGTTTCTTCCTATGTTTCGAACAGTAATACAATGATGCTGCATGTGTAGATTGCATGTTGTAAACCTAACTTTAATAGCTTTCTATGTCATATGACANACAAGGTTTTGCAATTCTGAAACTGATTTACCACATAGTGAGCAATTCTTGCTATTCATTTGTTCATCACTTGGTAGTGAGTAGTTTTTATAAGATTGTGTTTTCACAGTGTGCTGAAATTTGTAATATTTTACTCAGACTGGAATACATCTGGAAACCAAACTTTGTCACCATTTGACAACAGTATGGTATGTAGGCTTTGTGTGTATCCACAAAAAGTTGAATTTGTTTTGGAGAGGTGTGCAAAGCAACTCTAAACCTATGTTTACTGAAAAATGTTGTACTTGATGTGGAAGAGTTGGCTAACTTCATTGCGCTGGCGATGTAACTGGTCAAAACAAAGCATTGCTGTTGCCTCAACAAATGTGTATTTTCTTCACTGTGTTGTTTTTGATCATTTCTGTCAATGGGACAGAATTTCAGCAGATGGTCCAACGTTTTTTAATTGGATAAAAGCTTCTCTTACCGAAATTGTTGTGTCAGTGGTACCATGATGCTGCAGTATTTTTATAGAACGTGCATTTGACTTTCTTCATGCGATTGAAGTTATTGTAAATTTGTCAAATATTTTTATCTGAAACTAGTAAAGTTGTCAGCTTCAGAATGGGAGTTTTTGATGGTTTGTTGTCACATCATTAAGCTTGCCAAATCAAAACAATTTTAAAATTTGTTTACGAGTTTTTTTAATTGCTGTTTGACTAAACCTTTTACAAATAGCTTTGCAATCACTCTGATCTGAAGGGATTTTTGTTGGGGATTTTTTGTTATTGAAATCTGAAACCTAGCAAAATTATTATTTTGATTAGGCTGTTCTAATGTTTGCATCTGGAAAGTATCTCTCTGAAGACATAGGATCATGAAACCTCGATTAAATATTTAATTTCTCTTTGAAGCTTCATAAAAACAGCTTGTGATAGTCTAGGTCAGGAATGGCGAAGTTATTTACTATCATGGGCCGCATGAATTGTACAATATTATTAGTGGGCCGCATGAATTAATTAATGTCATCTTATAATTCTACCTTTATCTTCAAAAGGAGAACACTATGTCAATGAATGAGAGNGACTTCTCTTGAATTATCAAAATGACATTNCATGATAAGCAGGCACGTACTGCCTANGTGCCTGCTTATCATGGAATGTCATTTTGATGCAATGTTGTGTTCTAAATTGGGTAACAAAAATTCTGAGGTGGGCCGTACTGAATGTTCATGGGGGCCGCAGGTTCCCCTCCTCTGGTGTAGGTATTGTTGTGGCGATATTTTGTATTTGTGTGCTACTAAGCTGTGTAGAATTTTTCTTGTACAAAATATGACTTTTAACTTGTTTCATTTTTTTGCAGGTTTCTTACCCCAGTGCAGTTAGCAACGTTTCTGCTAGAAGCCCTAATGTTGTGATCAACCAGAAAGGTGGCCCATGCAGTAAGTAGAATCATTGTTGTGTTTTATTATTCAGCCTCTGACTGTTGCACTCATTAATCTTGAGCTTAATCGTAGCTTCCATGATGAGTTTTTAATTTCATCATCTGATCAAAATGTGTTGAGGGAATGTCATGCATCCAGCAGTAGTGTTCCACGTTCAGCTATATATATCAACTAGCTGAAGCCTAGATTGGTTGCAACTGCAAGAAGTTAAAAAACTAGGACCTGAGTTTAAAATGGTAAGCAATTACATTACATTTAAGATTTGATTCATGATGAACTAGTCTTCACTTTAAGTTGGAGGAACACCAAGTGGTGGAATCCATGTTGTAGGTCATTTACTTGCAGCCTCTAAGAACTCTGCTGAAATAAGCCCAAGCTTGCCCAACTAATTTTGCCATGCACTAAATGTTGGAGTTCATCTACTGTCGTNAACACAGCAGAAAAAAAAAGTTTTCAGTGAAGCAGTTTGCTTTTTAGAAAATAGATGTATCTTTGGTTGTCGGTACTTTTGGGTTTTGGGACTAAGTCACTCTTTGTGACTGTGCATTTTTCCTCTTAAGGCCATCTAAGATTTGATTTTCAAGGATTGGAAAGATAGCATTTTTCAGTGAATGGTAGTATGTTGCAAAGTTCATGCAGTGTCATGCTCTTTAATTTTTCAGCCTAAAGTTAAGTTTCATCTGCTGTTAAAACTTCAATAATTTTGATTGTCAGAAACCCTAGTAGAAGTTGGATTGCTTTTTAGAAAATCTAGTTGACCAAAATCTAATGTACAGACGCTACTTTTTTTTCTCCGTGATGTTGAAAATACAATTGACTCCATTTAGTCTTATAAGTTGTTTGTGAGGTTTCATTCAGGTTGAAGCTAATTATTTTACTTTGAAACCAGATAAAACATTGCTAGATTTTCACAACTTAGTTGCAAATTTTTNTTTATTTATACACTGTTTCCAAATACACAAAATTGCCTTAGATCAGTGGATTAACACTGATCTTGATGCTGCTAGATCAAGTGCTGTGTGTTGTTTTGTGAAAAACTGAATTGTATGTTTTTGAGTTGCTGTTTATTGGATTGAAAGTGAATTGGTCTTAGGTAAGGTTGTGTGCATTAAGGGATGCATTTAATCAGTCAGCTTTCCTAAATATCTGAATATTTGATAGTGTTATTTAAAGCACACATTCTGGGTCTATTGTAGGTTCAGACTTTGCTAGCCTTTCTTATCAAGAGGGTTTTCCCAATAAAATGTCCTTCACTTCTAATTAAAATTGTCCACTAAACTTTTGAGACTAACCAACAATATCAAACATGATTGCTTTAGGGGTTACATAATTTTGTATCGTACTCCAAATACCATTGAAACATTTTTAGAACATGTACTTTTAAAATATAATGCACACTTTGAAAAAAGGGAAATCCAATCATTTTAAGGTTGATAGTGTAAAGGCGACTGAGAAATCTTATTTAAATATAAAATTGTATGTTTGACCTACTCTGTCACGTAGTATGGCACAGACTGTCACAGAAGCATGGGTCATGCATATCTTCCCTTTTGACCCTGCTATGTGATTGTCAGGATGTAGATTATACAATATACAATATATCGCTGTTGACACATCGTTTTGATTGCCATTGTTGCAGATATTGTCTTTCTTAAAACTGTTTTTGAGACGCAGCGCTTGTTTCATGTTCTTAAAACTTTCAAAAAAGTTAGTAGTTCTGGCCACTCTTGCTTGCGAACAGACACCGATCGCTGTAATCCTCGCTTGGGCGTTTAAGCAATTTGCGATAGCAGCTTGTCGGTTGAACGCGGTAGAACTTTCTCCGTCCCTGGAGAAAACCTTCGTGTGTTTTTCCACCTGTTGCTCAATAATTTTGTGATGCAACAATGCATTTGTGATGGGTCAATGCATTAGAACGGCGTAAGTTCCTTGTTTTTTTTATCGGTGGCACAAACGTTACGGAGCGGACAGAGCGAACGTCGTTTACGAATAGGTGGTTGTAATAATTTTGGCTCTCTGGGAAGTTACTCCTTCATACATTTTCCTGATGTTATACAGCCACGCACTGTGTGGACAGGCATTCTTTTGTTGCTGCCGAAGNTACTGACTGAGAACTGTGCAAACCGGTGCCGTATATTTGCCGCAATGAAAAAGCAAACGTTAACAAGCATTTCAATCAGAAAACACGAAANAGCAATGAGGTTTCGACATAAGTGGCGAAGTTTTGATTCTTAGGCAACCTGAGCGTTTTGGGAAAACCACACGAATATTTTGGGAAACTTTCCAAACTTTGGGAAGTTTTTCTTCCGGTGCCAGACGTTCTCCCTCCCAGGGGATTTCGACCGATGCTTGGTCCACGCCTCGCTGCTAGTCGCGTGGTAACTCCGAACTACGGGAGACAGGCTCGACTGTCTTGTCCTGTAGCGCAGCTGGTTGTGTTTCCTTACGGTGCTGTACTGCGCATGACCTTCTTGGTGCAGATAACTGCAACAACTTGACTAGGCATGGTCACTGCGTGGCCTGCCACTGATTCTGTGGCCGTATATGTTCAGTTACGCCACAACTAGTTTCAGCGATATGCTCCGTGCCTCTCTGCGCACTTTTTTGTTCATTGCCACATCGTCAGTCAATTAACTTTTGCAGGTAAACTCACATCACCGTCGCCGTACCCGTACCCGCATCAGCAGATGGTGAGTTGTTTCGTGTCGAGTTTTGCAGCGAATCAGTTTCTTTGTTTAAGGCCTCTTTTCTTCGCGGCCGTTCGCCACACCGTCACGAGGGCAAATGCAAGTTTCGTCTGAAGAAATGCTTTGTCAGTCGGCGCAGCGACTGTTCTGCGACATAGGTGACAGTCCGGGCCACGGTGTTTATGTTAAACAAAAGCAGACGTGCTATTTTTCCTTCCTTGCCATAAACCGGAAACCGTTGTTTTTTCGCGGCGTGCTTCTGAGATCTGCAGCTGTGCGGGTGGATGGGTGGGTCGTTAGCGTTGTTGAACCTTCAAAAGATCAGTCAGGCCGTTCGTTGCTTCTGATCTGTACAATATCTCTGTGTTTTCGTAAGAGCCGCCAATCGCTCCTCCGTGTCCTCGCATAGTTTCAATTCAACTGCAATTCAGTCGACACCGGCCAGCGATCTTAGTCGCACGTGCCAAATGCGCCTGTCCCGCTTTAACAGAGAACTTCGGTTCAGCTTGATTGTGTCAAATATTGCAAATCAAGTCGCTGATTGTGAAAGCGATTGTGATGTTTCGCGATGTTCCGTCAACGAAAACTGCCAGGTCGCTTTTGTCGAAAGCAGTTCACGTTCGGTTGTCGTTGCGTCGACCGATAAGAAATTTAATGGTCGCCGAACTCTCGCGCGGAAGACCGGCGGTTTAATTTGAGGTGTCGCTGCTGCGACGGTCGAGAGCGGCTCGTGTGTGATTTGCATTGCTGGCGCAGATGGCAGGCGGGCGCGGGCGCAATAAAAAGAAAATCGACGACCGGATCACCTACCGTCACGCTCCGCTGCCCCGCATCCCAGCTAGTCGTTATTGCGCTCTTGGCCAGTTGGTGCTGTGGCAGCACAGCCTGACTGACTGACTCATTCGACGACGACAACGTTGCTTTCTTCTTCTCTCCTAGTTTCTCAGCGCGCTCTCCGTGCGGGCCGCACAATGAGAATCGTCAAAAGCCTCGCGTGTCAGTTCGCCGGACGCACTTCGCTCGTGTTCCTTTTAAACGGCAAAGTGCCTTTGAAATACGCCACCGCCGGCCTTGGTCGGTGCGCGTTTCACGTTTAGAGCTTAGCTTCGCGCCTTTAATGTTTTGTTCGCCGAATTAAAAAGCTGCTTGTTGCTGGAGACAAGATTGCTTCTTCCCTCTTTCATAGTGTAGGACCGCGCCCGGTAATTTTGTGCCTCATTAAACTGTTTCTTACAAACCTGATCGCGACTGTACCACGCACGTTTCCCACCGTTGCTCTTTTTTATATAAATATCTTTATACGAGTATGTCTTCCTCCTCTTCAGGCTGCTCCTATGATGTTGCGGCGACACAACAGCTCTTCGCCCAACGCCAGCAACAACAACAACGTGCCGTGTTCATCGAAACAGGGTCAACCTGATGCGCGCGGTCGTAAGTTATCAATTCTCTTTCGAGACGGTAATCTGTGACCTGTCGCTATGTCTTGCGCATTAAACCCCTGCTACAGATGTACCTGCCTACATTTGCGCGGTGACGACGTCACGCGCTGAATGAGACGCCGCGATTAACCACCTTCCTCTTCGTTTTTGTTTTTCAGCTGCCGGAAAACACTTCGCGACGCAGCACGCCGACGATTTTCAATCCCCCTGCTTCGAACCTTTCAGTGGGTGCTCGTTTTTTCTTTGATGTTAGCTTGTGCGACCAAAGGTCGTCTGCAGGTGGTGCTTTCCCTTGAGGCGAACAAACTTATAATGCGCGCGGGTCAATGCGACCGCGAGTGCCGGCCTGACTTAGCTGCTTACAATGCCACAAAGCTTCTTGAGCGTTTTGGTACGAAGTTCCATTCTGGCCTCATTCAATGAAAAGACGATATTTTCTTCGCTTTGTCGGGCATCGTCTCAGCAATGCTTGCTGGNGTAGTTTTTCCGGGGATCGGACACATGAAAAAACAANAAAACAAGCCCTAGCCTNANGAGTCTGCCTTCTTGGTTCTGCGAACTTGTACACAATTGTAAGTTACAGGGATGACGCAAGTGAATCCATCACTGTTTGTTTCGCAGGGCAACTAGTTTCGTGTATTTAATAAACACATCTTCAATCCTGCAAAAGGCAGAAAGAAAAACCTTACAGCCGAATAAAAAAGTGAACTTTACATCAGAGGGACGTGGTTTGCTGCCACATGTACTAGTTTATGTATGCAACGAAATAGAGAGATGGTCTTCAAATGAAGCGAGCAAGCAACTCAAGTTGAGGTTTCCTCATCGGAAACCTCTTCCCTTCGTTGCTGCACCCGCGGCCTCGTTGCCCGCCTTGACTCACTCGCTGTTCTCTTTCATGTCTTGAAAAGATCGTGAACTGCCGAGATGCGCTTGGGACAGCGCACGCACCGGGCCATAGAGGTCACGGAGTCAGTCTGCGATTCGTTGAGGAATGCATCGATTAAAGTTCGTGTCGATGCATCATTTAAAGTTGTGTCGATGCATCATTTAAACTTTTTGATGATTCTGCGTGCGCGTGGCTGGAATGTAACTATAGTGTAGTAGAAGAAAGCGCTAACATGGCTCAAGAAACCATCATTTGGTGAATGATTAATGAAAAGATAACTCGACGGTTAAAATAACGTTGCAACATGTCGTGCAACGGACAAAGGAAGAAAACTCTCTTGTCGCTTTTAAATTGTTTTCTAAAATCAAGGTGCCACGTGGAGGTTTTATAAAAGCTTGCTGTTTACTTCCAATGTTTTGACCTTTGAATGAAGCGAAGTGATGGTTAAACTCGTTTGCGGCGGCTTTAATTTAAATACAAGAAGAGCCGCAATGGGTTCGTCACCCCGAAACTAAAGTCCGAAGTAATCTTCCGACCTTCATTATGTTCTGACGTCTCAGTATCTGTTGGTTAAATCGTTTTGTCATTCATAGAATTTCCGAGTCTTCAACTGATCTCTGACGTAGATGGTGGTGAGATTGCTACAATTGCCACCTACAACCTGCCGCACCTGACATCGAGTCAAGTGTTCGCTTTACGCAGATTACGCAGCGATTCTCTCAACTGAAATTGTTCGTCAGAACAGCTTCGCGATTACGTTGCCGCGACTTCTATTGTTACGTTTTTTCGCAGGAAGTGATTGGTCCGCTTTCCAAAACTCCAACCACCATCCGTCTGTATATGGTGGAGCACCAAACGATAGACTTGTGAGTAGCAATTTTTTATGGCATTTGGAAAACCATCTTGAACGCGTTTTGCTACTCGNTGATAACTTGTCACTCGCCCACTTACTGTTTTTGCATTGGGATTAAAANTTGGATTTANTGAAAATCACCGATCACGCAAATCAAGGACATCGACCCAGTTCACCTCCAACTTTCCGATTCCGCCCACTTCCTCCCCATTCATATTGCTCGAGTTAAGGACCCGAAAAACTATTATTTCAAACAATCGTCGAAACTCTAAGAAAATCGCTCAAAGAAAAAAAACCGGCGTTCAAAACTTTGACATGTGTAATAAGCGCTGAAAATTCTGTAAAACATGATTAAAAGTTTTACATGTGTAATAAGCGCTGAAATCCTGTAAAAAAATTGCTCAAATGAAAAAAACGGTGTCAAGCACGTGGCCCGGATATGTAATGACTGGAGATTGTGGCTGTTCGTACAGTTGTGCTTGATAGTGATGTGAAACATTTTTGTGCCAACTCATGTTTTGGTTCTTTTTTGACATGATTAACTTCACTCCATCTTGCTCGATCAGGAGCGTTTTCTTTCTGCAACGTAATCCCCTTAATCTCCCCTCCCACGTGCCCGTTATTCTCCTCTTCTACTCAATGTCTTCCGTGGTCGTCCCCCTTTTCTCTGACCCTCCATCTTGAAACACAGCGCCTTTCATCAAGCATCATCCTCATCTCTCCTCGAAACGTGTTCGCACCATCGCACCCCCCACTTTCTTTTGCCAGGTTGTTGTTGTTGTTGTTTTGTTTTAATCGGGGCCCATTGTTCAGGCCTTCCCGTCGGCGTCGCCCGCCCAGCAACACGCCAGCCCACAAGCATCAGTCGACTTCAACCCTTACACCCCCATGGATTCGCGTTTCATGAACGAGTCCCCCCACCCCGGCAAGTCGATGACCGACGCATACACCATCCAGGTAAGAGAGACGAACCCTGCGAAAGACTTATCGTCTTGTCCTTGCTTCTGCATCCGTTGATGAACCTGATCTTGTTCGCAGTCGTTCACTCCTGGCCATGGCACCTCATCCACTGCTTATACCTCCGGCAACGCTCCTGGGATGTCTCTCTCCGCTCAATCCTGGCATCCACACCAAGTGGACCCGGTATGTGATCGTCAGATAAAAAGGCTTCTGTAGAGTTCGTTTTAAAAATCTTTTTCTCAGCGTTCCTGCCTGAATGCACTTTCGCATCGGACCTATGCGT
>JGI24021J15306_10003924_pt1 | contig 17056 bp, 12 predicted proteins | sample Ectturendosymbi1_FD_15306 | JGI IMG/M metagenome (IMG submission 15306) | reverse complement strand
CCGTTAACTCCATGGAAAAAAACTTACGTATTGTGAAACGGCCCACAGTCCAGGCTCCACTCCGTTGTCAGGGGTGTCCGTATGTGGACGCAACTTTGTCGCGGGGGGCCAGTGCATGTGATAATGAGGTTCGTTTCGGGCCCTGTCCTCGGGAAGAATAGCATCGCGCCTGAAGACCATTTTCGGTACCTGCCGCAGCCAAGTCGAAGACATTTCCTGCAAAAATACACCCGTCCTCCCCCGTGACTGGCGGATTTGTGATGACAGCAGTTTGAAGCTACTGCACACGATTGCTGAATATCAACAGGATGTCAGAGCTTCTGTTTACGAACATAAGTTTTTCTCTGCGCTGAACCCAGCCATGGGGGTCGGAAGGATTTTTTCCAAGGGGGTCCGCAATGGATTTTTCTAGGGGTAGCCAAAACGATTTTTCCAGGGGAAGAGGCCAAAAGTGGTGAAATTTCTTTTTACCCAACCGAAACTAAGAATACAACCTTTTTTTGCTAAAAATTGAATAGGAAAATGTCAAACTTCCACATCCAGGGAGAAAACCCCTTCTTGCCACCCCTGTCCGACGCCCATGGCCACACCCTCATCAAGGGACTATAAAAACATGAGGCAGACTCGCGGACACAAGCGCTGATGTTATCAAACAAGTTTGAGAACCTTTCGCAGATATTGAAAATTCTTTGGGCGCAAGCAGTGGTTTTACTAGCGGCGTCGTTTCTTAGTACCAACTGTAGAAACGAGGCAGAAGTAAAGACTGATCACCAGTCGTTACGCTGGTGAATGACTGCCGCAGCCAAGTGGTGTTGAACTTATCCTAAGAAACGCAACAGAGCATTTTCTAACAACGATCAATCTCACTGGTGTAGCGTCATCTTTCTCTCACTTAAACTTGAAGGTAAGAATGAAACAGATCGAAAAACATAANGGAGACCTGACCAGGATTTCCGTTATTGAATACACAGCAGATCACGGACAAGCAACACTAAAAATTCACCTGCGACAGGCTGTGGAGGTCGAAGTCCATGCCGATAGGGTCTTGGTGGGTCATGGTATGTTCACTGTACTCTATATCAGGTCCATCTATGTCTTGATCTTGAAATGTATCATCGAGATTTCTTTACAAAATCAACACAAAGACTACATGTGTGTTCGTTACGATTGATGACGTCTGTAGGTGTACGGCTTTAACAAGTGGGTAGATTTCAATTTATCTTCTACGAAACATTAAAAACAATGGACACATTACCCAAAAGCTAGTCATCCACGAGCTGATTGCTTGTAAATAAAACAATATCGATTCTGAAACTAAAGCAAAACCTAGGAAGTAATAGCTTTCGCAACTATCTGATAGTCAGCACTTAGTTACCAGAACAACTGGACAAAACGCTTTTACCCGCAAGCACTGACAGACCCAGGCATTTGCCGATTACATGCATTAACTTACTTGGCATTGGCGTTTCGAAACATGTTTCTCAGAGCGAATGCTTTAGCGATCATTTTGCTGCGATGACGTATGCGCTTCGTCTCATTGTCGCTGCGGCCGATCAACCTGCGGAGCGAAATCAAGACTTGCTCGAAACCGAAACTGCCGGACACCGGTTAAGAAAGAGGAAATTTTGAGCATCTCTTATGATAGGAAANCNTACGACAGACTACTCCAGTTTGAAGAAGCGCATTAAATAAAAGCAAGGAAACCAAGTCAAATCATGTTTGCGCTGTAAGTACTCAGCAACAAAACACAATTCAATCGACAAAGCTTGAAACAAACAGCACAGACGGTTAAAGCAGTCACTTAATCAAGCCCAGAAACCAGAGTGGAACCGGAAGTACGATCATAAATTTCAACCAAACCCACGGCCACAACCAATTGATATTTTCGGGAGGGGGCAAAATGATTGTAACCTGTTGCTGTATATAACAACTAAACACGTTATTAAAAATTTGGGGGTCAATTGCCCCCATGGTTGCGGGCCTGACCGAACATTCCTGCGCTTCGGCGTCGAACGTTTTTGTTGAAGACGAAACGAGGAACTCACTTGAACCACGCTCTTCGCCAGTTGGCTGCGGACGCCTTGGTCCAGACCCAAGTGCTCATCACAATGCCGGTGCCGAACAGAGCGACAAGGTGGACTTTGATCACCCCCAAGCTGGGCTGGTTGTGCAGATGGCATTCGGTTGGGGGCGACCCGCTCAGAGTCTCCAGGATGGTCACGTTGGCTTTGCACCTGAAGAGTGCAAATGTTGCAGCGAACGGTCGCAGAACATCTGCGCGCGCGCCAAGCCACGCCGAACGCTGAACAGGAAAAACGAGATCGAGAGTTCAAAGTTTTAATGTTGGAAGCGACGCGCTCACTCACAGTCGTACCTGTATTGTTGCGTGATGTGGTCCGGAAAAAGTTGCCATTTAGCTTTTCGTATTTTTTTTTATTCGCTGCCTAAACAACCTCACACACGCCAGCACTTGGAAACGCTAACTGGCTGTATAGGCGATCACAGAAATTCGCGCGCGTGTGACCACAACATAGTTTTGACGCAACTGACAAATGAACTCCCATCGGCACTTTCGCTATACTTTGGCAGTTACGCACATACTCTAGGCCAGGGGGCACCAACCTTTTTGTAACTGCGAGCTACTTCTTGTGTGCCGATTAATGTGAAGGGCTGCTAGTTTGATACACACTTTTGAAATAAAAATTTTGCTCAATTTACTTTCAATTATTTAAGTATTGATATTCGTTAATGTGAAGACATTGATCATGCTGATGTTATTTTTAGAACAGGCCCGCGAGTGACCTACTTGGTCCTTGCGGGCACCGCGTTGGTGACCCCTGCTCTAAAGACTACCAGCAGTGTTCCCTCTAAGAGAATTTTAAACTGAGCAAATGTGTCCTTTAGGGAGCATGTAACTGCGCAACCATGTAGACGCACAACCAGTGAAGCGTTTCAAGCGCTATGTCACTATGTATATATGATATTAAACTTGGAATGTTGCAAGTGCGGGAGAATGAGATTTTACTGCGCAAATGGTTTGGTGGTACTGCGTAGTTGCGCACCTTGAAGGGAACATTGACTACCAGCCAGGTGAGAATATTGTCAATGCCAACGACACCGCTCGCATCACGCTTGGTCGACAGAAGACATCCGGATGAAGGTGGGAAGTGAATGAGCAATGGCGTCAGAACGACATCAGTTGAAGTACAACAACCAAAACTTACGTCTATATCAAGCAGTTAAAAGAGGCGCAGCAACGAAAATTCACTAAGGAAACAGTGAAATTTTTGGCTGCACGACGCACACTGACTGCCGTCACCTTGCGTCAAAACTACTTACTTTATGTACTCTCGAAAACTACTTTCCCACGTGGTTTGATTGGTGTAGTCGTAAACGTGTACAGCGAAAGTGACCAACACGAAGACCAAGGCCAACACAGTGAATATCCCTGTTTGAAAAACATAGCATTTGAAAGTCAAGTAATACAAAGTACTTCCACATACCCAAACGTTCCTACAACTTTCCGAGAAAAACCTTTTGACACAAAAAACGCGAAAATAACTGCGAGTACGTGTAGCTATGCAACATAAATGGGCATTGGGCTAAAACCAAAGTAACTGAACAGGAAACTTTGCAACGAAGCATTTTTTCGCGTATGGGTGATAAAACAAGAATGCAACGAAACAGAGGAAAGCGACACTCGATTGAAAGCGTCCCGTTGCGCATAAAAAAACAAAAAACGAAATAGCATATTGAAACTAAATCGAATATTGAACACCAGTGAAAATATCCCAAATCCCAAACTTTATTTTAAAAGACGCTCCCAACCTGATTTGTTCCTTTTGACCATAAAACCCTATTCGTCAATAAATCTCGAAAAACCAAATCGAGCGCTTACCGATTCGTATCATAGTCCAGTTTATTTTTGCAATAGCGCTATCGCTCAAAAGCCCCGGATGTCCGTTTCGAATGCTGAACAGCTCCACCAGGCCTTTGCAAAGGAAAAAGCTTCCGACAAAGAGGACAATGCCCACAGGTATTAGAAGAAATCCCAACCGATACCTTAACAGCAAAAGAATTGATCACCTAAGCTGCAGTATATTTCCTACATGTGAAATCCGGTTTCAGTGAAGAGACGGTTGTTATAGATGGGATGCCAAACAATAAATTTCGGTTAAGTTCCTTAAGACTTAGTCCGTCTGAAATTAACCAAGGAAGGTTTAGCTGTCTCTGGTAAAACTCAAACAGTACCAAACCGCATCTTGACAAACTTCTAAAGAGTATTTGTTCTTTTGGAAGTTGTGAACATATTTGGCTCAAAAGTAATTCCCAGCAAGTCAATTTGTTCTTAGCGGCAAGAGACGCGAATGTACTTGTTCAAGCTGGAACAGTTTGCCGCAAAGGCACTCACTGTCGCGGGTCGAGAGTTCAGCGCTGCACTGCGAAGCAAAGCCCGAACACCGCTTACGCAGGTCTAGAAGGGCAGCAATGCTCACGAGAGGCTGGTTGCTGGTCCTGTTCAGTGCAACCAGAACCAAAATTCGATTTTCATCGTCAAGAAGTTTCAGACCGCGCGTCGTTGGCAGGCTCGCAATTCACAGGTGCTCGAACGCTCGCGCAAAATGATACAAAACGAAAACAAGCAATATGGGTGGATGGTCCAACAATGTTCGATACCTTGTGCGTGATCAAACAGCAATTTTTTTTTTACTTTACTTCCATGCCGGTTAAGCACTCGCCTGAGATACAATGGTTTGCGCGGTAAAGTAAAGGTTTGACTCCGTTTTTATGTCTCAAAGTTGATTCGTTGCGCTTGTACAATAAATGTACCCCTTCAGACAGGCAAATGTACCCTTAGGCGTACATGTATCCCAGGTTGAGAACCCCTACTCTACGTATATGAGTGACGCACCGAAATACTTTGTTCAATTCGGTCAAAAAGCCGAAAACGAAATGCCAGTTGGTCATGTTGAACGTTAAGCAATTGCTGATAGCGAAATGCATTAGTTTTGATTGGCAGCTGCGCGGAGTCACAACAGAAGCACGGGTTTTTCTCCGAAAAAGTTCGCATCGGCGAAGTTTAAGCCGCGTTTGAGCTCCGTCCGGAGTTTTAACTTTTATGTTTATCTATTTTCAGCTTCACGTCGACGCCGGCGAAGCCTCTCGTCTCGAACGAACAGGTAAGAAACACGTGTTTTGGTAAAACGTTGTCTGGACTTCCTGCCCTCTTCCGGAAATCAGTCCCTGGCGAGGTCGGGTATGAAATGTTTGTTTTGCGCCAAGATGTTTGTCGACTGTGCAAGGGACAGCCTTTGTGCTGAACTCTTGGCTTCACCCAGCGATGAAGCAGACATCGCTTTCAAACGTTCCACAGCGGGCGGTTTTCTTAATCTCAAACGGCCGCAAGCTTTATCGACTTTCGTTCGCTGCACTCCAGCACACACTCAGCTGACTAACGCTTCCCGGTTCTTCAGGGTTTTTCGACACTAAGTTGCTCGCAAAAAGCATCAATTCTTAGTGCCAAGCAAAATATTCCACTACACGGCGATTTCATACCAGCAACTGGTGTGTGTTATCATTAGGTGTGGGAGCAAACAAATTTTGGGGGTGCAAAGGGTTTTTGCCCTAAGTTTCCCAAACTTGCCCAAAAAGTTGTCGTGCAACTTTTGCCGACCGTTTTTGTGGTGTGACCTCCAAAAAATGGTCTTCAATTGTTTTTCTGCAAACCTTGGGCGCCATTTTTGCCCAGATTTCCGGGATTGTGCCTAGATATTTAGGGATTTTGGTTGGAATGTAAGTGATTTTCCCCGGATTTTCGACTAATCAAAACTTTACGCCTGGACCCCCCTCCTACACCACTGTGTGTTATTTTAACAATTCCAAGCTTTGACCCTTTAACGACCGCAAATCCTTGGACTTTGTCCACTCATAACTTGCCAACCGATAGAATTAGAGAGCTGTTCCAACCCTATAAAGAAGCAGAAAGTCCCTAGGTTCGATTTTGAACAAAATCGGGCATTTTGGGGTTTAACCATTTAATGGTGAAACGTCACGACTGGGGAAAACACTTTTTGGGTCACGTTATCAGGGCCAGAGAAAAAGGTTCAAGCGGTAATTTACCCGTTTATTCTTTTATAATGAACTTGGCAAAATCCGCATCTTCAGAGCTGTTGGCTGGCTTCCTAGCGTTATTGATTTGGAAGTTGTAGCTAAAAAACACTTTTTCGGCAAAAATCCAAATATTTCGAAATTTAGGTCAACGTGGTCCTAGGCTTTGTTCTTTGTCGCCGGACTACTTGTCAGTTGCTCTTTCACTGTAAAACATCACTTTCGCCAAGGTCCCGGACAAGCATCCTCCACTGAAGGGATGACTTTCGCGGCACAGATCAGTCAATAGTGATTTGAATGAGAGCAAATACGTTTTGCTAGGAATTGCTGTTTGATGGTGTGAAAGTTACGCGCATATCAATCACATTATTATTCGCTGTCAGCACATCTGGAGGCATGGGTGAAAAGTTGCGCTTGAAGAGCAGAAACCGCAGAACTCACATGTGGTTTTTGTAGCCAACGAAACAGATGCCGCTCATGGAATCTCCGTCGATCTGCGACGCCGCCAAGCAACCGACCATCAGCATGAACGGCGCTGACCACGCAATCAAATGAAACCTGTGCTCCTGGAAAGCGTTCAACAAGACCCATTTAACTTAAAAAATGAAATGCATTGCAGCAAAGACTTAACTGAACTTAACGGCAAGGCAGCTTTTCTGAGAGAAAGGTCACTGGGAGCACTGAACGTGACCATGCTCCGAAAAAATAAAACAACTCGAGAACCATTACTTTATGGTCGGTTGAAAGTCTCACAATAACTATTCACGCTGTAGCTCAACCGCGTTTCAAAGCTTGATTCAATCTTTCATTGAATTTTTAACCGACCAAAGATCCCAAGGAAAACCAACTTAAATATAATTAAGGGGTACAGGACAGTGGTGTTGCTTGTTATTTGGTTTGTGTTATTTTTTCTGCATTAATTGAAGACAACATAAAAAACAGAAAATTTTTGTCCGAACTCTTGTGTCTGAAAGCCTTTTTATATATGAGTAGCAGCAGCAGCACAAAAACTGCATCTACCACCATCAAAAACATCCTTCAAAGTAAAACTTTCAGGCAGTTTTGAAAACGTAGACCCTCTCTTACCTTTCCTTTCAACGGATCTTTGTTGGTTCCCAACGCCTTGAACATCAGGAACCAAGAATAGGACAAAATATCAAACCACGTCACGCCTGCCATGAGCGAATAGTAGACGACGACAAAGATTATTACACAAGACGGTGATTCTCCAGTGTTTCTGGAAGAAAAATACCGGTTCGGTCAGACAACAACGACCATGCGCATCAGATCCAAATGTTACAGATGGGGGAAATAATTAATCTGAAGTACAAGCCAGACATAACAGACAGGTTTTAAACGATGACTGCAAGCATCATGTTACGATGTTGTTCCCTGTGTCAACAGATCGTAAAGACGTCTGCGAAAATCACGACCCCATAAAACAAATGTAATTGCATTGCGGTGAAGTTACACTTAGCAGTTAGCACGCTGCTCACGTAACGAACGAAAAAAACAACCTCCTTAACAAAGTGCCATACAGCAACACGATCGATTACAGCCACAGCAGAGCTGTGGACCCGATCGCTCGCCGCCAGGCCGCGAAACAATGCGCCGGGGCTTGTTTCGGGAAACAAGATTTCACTGATGGAAGTGATCCGTGCACAAAGCGGACAGGGCAAGAGACTCAGCAGACAGGACCACACACGCGCTGCAGCTTCGAGCGGTACGACTTCTTGCACTTGGCTGAGAGAAAAGCTATAATGCCATTGTTAAGCGCGATAAACAAAAATAAAACTGGAAAAACGATAGCGCGTTTGCATGGGGCACAGGGATTACGACAATGCTTCACACACTGAGGAAACAAGGTGGACTTTTGAGGTGGTGTGAAAATATTTTTGAAACGACAAATGTGTATGTGTGTGTTGGGAAGTTTATTTTAACGCTGTGTCACTCTGACGTTAGATATCAAGGCATACACAGAGCAACATGACTGAATGCTCCTTGGAAAGTATGACGATCAAACGGCAAAATGTTAGTTTTACCCAGGTGGAAGACTGGTTGCTGCACAAACACTCGCCTAATATTTAAATCAACTTCAACGAGAGAGTTCGATAATTAAACATTGCGACAGTATAATTAAATAAAGCAACTGACGGGTTCAGAAAATATTTGGCTTATCGTTAAAATATTTCCATCTTGAACCTATCCTGTAAATATTTTTATGGGCGGTTGTAAAACGTTAATCATTGGGTTTTAAAGAGTTTTAGAACACTCTGTACAAACCACGAGTTACGTTTTCTGCATTAAAAAAGGTTTTGCGAAAATTGTATTCAAGAAAAATTTGGTGAAGGCGACCATTTAACTGGTGGGAGCGCTGCTCGCGCCACATTTACATGAAGTTTGATACAAAGCAGGCGCAAGCAAAACTTGGATAAAAAAAAACAAAACAAACAAGACTAGCACGTTTGCAGCAACATCGATATTTTGTTTTAACGGGTAGAATGTCGGTTGGTTAAAACTCTGTTGCTGAAAAACAAAACTACCTGTAGAATTACACGTACACGGAGTTACAGCACACGACCGAACAAACAAAAGACAACACCATGAGTTGTAATGACACTGGGCGGAAGAAAATTTTTTAGTGATACAATCCAGACCGTGGGCGGGTATCCTACTATCTATCACGGGCTGCATGAACTGTGGACTGTCGCTGGTGGGTCGCAAATACTACCTACTTTTACCTTCAAAAATTCTACCGTTAAGTTCATACTGAAAATAAGAATAGGAGCAGGAGCGACTTCTCTTTGCTTGTCATGGAGTTTCGTGCTGTGTTCTATTGAGTGTAACAAAAAATGTGGCGCTGCGGCGGGCCGTAGAAAATGTTCACACGGAACGCATTTCGGTCGCGAGCCGCAGGATCCCCAGCCCTTGATCAAGACTTTTCAGTTCTCACCCTGGCTCTGCGAGTCTCATTGTACCATCCTTTCTGCACACAATTTCGTCGCGAGCTCCGGGGAAAAATTGCGATAGCCAACCAATGCCTCCGACGAAGAAGCAAGCGTTGATGTAGAAGATGATGCGCGCAGGATATTTGCTCGAGTTCTTCCAGTCGATGAAAAACGAAAGCTGCACGACACGAAATAGAGCGATTGTGACGTACAATAACAACATCCATCAACAGACGTTGGCACGCTTGCCAAGATGGGCCATCAACACGCGTGCAAACCCCGTGCGAACCAGACAGTGACCAGTACGACCAACACCAAACCACCATTTCCTTAAGTTGCTTTCAACTCAGGTAAACAAAAATCGTCTGTGTTGAACTGAAACGTGTGCCTAATACGATAACAGCGCGAATTTGTCTCTTGCGCCACTGCAATATTGGTAGTTCCATGAAAACTTAACGTTTTTATTCACACTGTTTTTGCATCAGCTGATACTTCCAAGCAGTGGTTCTTTCAATATTTTCGTTCGGTTTCTTTTTACATCTAAAAATTCACGCCATCAACTTAACCAAGTATCTGTTGCGTTATGAGCAGATTTTCGAGTTTTATTTTTTTCTTTGTCGAATTAACTCTTTTTCCTATTTTAGGTGTGGTTCTTGTTTCCTTCTGAAGCTCCTGTGGTTCAAGATTCGCAGCCAGTTTCTCAAAATAAATTTCTGATAAGATGAATTCAGCGATAATTTTCAATCATTGAATGGAGCGGAGCTAAAACAAAGAAAACTGTTATCTCTAAAATTTTGTGTTGTTTCTCAGCCGCCCCATGCAGTGTACTCCGTTTACAGCTTTGTTACTACCTCATCACACTAACATTGAAAAGGAGAGTCCACAGAGCCTGCAGGCGTCACAGCCGTGAAGTGTTGCACACTTGCATATGATTGAATAAAATTAAGCTCACAATGCTACTACAAAACTGAACTACTTCACGTTGACCTTTTAAACATGTCAATTCAAAGTTTTGCCTGGTTATTAACAGCACGGTGTGGATTCGCCTCTTTTTATTTAATAAGTAATGGAAGATATTTTCACAAAACAGCCCCCAAGCTTTTTAAAGCGACTAAAGAATATTTAGCGGTTATTTTACCTGGAAAAGTTTGGTTCGAAGTAGCCCAGTTAGTTACAAGTTACGCTCCACGCTTTTTTGTTATTCGTTCAAGTGCACGTGCACACGTTTGTAACAGCCTGAAGCCAAGCTCTAGCTATTTTATATGAATCGGCTGCGACACGATTTTTTTTTTATTACGAATTTTCCGCTTCATTTCAATTGTTACAAAATGTGCCAACTGAGAAGCGACTGCCATAACTTTGGTGTAACAAAGCTTGACAGGTAGCGTAAAATTACCGCCCGTTAAAAGCTAATTACCATGGTGCAGTTTTTGTGACAGTTTTGTTGTGAATGAAACGAACTCCGCCACTTTTTGAGTAACACAAGAGTCAGTCGTTTCAGTGCGGCGGTGTGGAAACCGGCAAAGTAATTTCACTCCGGGGACGGTTAATCATTCAAAGAGCCAGATTCCGACTAAGCGCATCATCTCAGGGCTGCCGGCCAGCCTGCTCACACGTCTGCAGCAAGGAAACCAAAACACACGCAAGCCGCGCGTGATGCGAAACGAACGAAACGCAACAAGAGTAGTGGTTTCTAACAATTTCGCGAAGGGGAACAACAATTGGCGTTTTCTTGATCCGTGGCACTTTGGAAAACATGTGCGTGCACAGTCATATCACATCAAGCAATTTCCACTGGCCATCCGCGGCAGTTTTTGAAACCCTTTCGTCGCCATATTATGTTAAACGGCATTGGCTATGTGCAAATGCTGGAAAGGTTTTCAGTAAACGACAGGTGGTCGCAAAGTTTTCAATAAACGACAGATGTGGCACGGCTACGGAATAACATTAAAAAACGCAAGGTGCGTGGCTGTAATATACGTGCAGCCAAGAACTGCGTGATCGCATGAACTGGGTTGCGACCCTTTTTACCCGTTCACAGATTAATTAAGATTGCTAAGTTGCTGAAAAGTGCACGTCGCCGCGAACTAAATACGAGGACGTATGGTCCGCATCCGGCCGGATGTGCATCGGTCCTATGTCAAGCATGACCTTCGATTGCAGCGCAGGGCGGAAGATGAAATCAGTGACGTGAGCGCGGCGAAGACCAGAAGGGAAAATATCGAAAACGGGATAGCAGCTACGTTGCCTGCGCGAACGCGAGCAATTTTGCGTCAGGTCGATATCGCCCAAAGCGTAAAATTCAGCGCGGTCATCAACACAGCGCAGCCTTGGGCGAATCATCAGCACAGCGCAGCGGTCATCAGCACAGCGCAACCTTGGGCGAAATCAGACGCAATCATTCGGAAGCCACGAAGAAGTCACACAGCTGCCCTTCAACCGGCTAAGTTATCTATCTTAATGACACGCTACAACGACTACAATACAAGAGGGTAGGTGGCGCTTGACTGCACATGACCGTCCGGGACGAAATTAAGACGAGCGTAGAAGTTTTCAAAGCAACAGCAATGAGCGACCACCTTAACCGCGCTGGATAAAGCAACCGCTTTCAAGCTTGGATAAGCGATCCAAGGTTCACTGCCAAACGCATTTAGCTAGAATTCACCATTGTCCTGAGAGCGTGTCCAAAGAGTGACACAAATTCTCGCGGTGGAGCTTGCCATTACTGGCATGGTTCATTCATGCATTTTTTGTGACTCACATCACGACATAACACAAATGCAACAGGACTGGCCATATTTGACAAAATGAAACCGTATTATGTCACAGCAACTGTCCTTAGCGCTGTGTTAACCGCTTGCAGCGACCAGTTTACTTTCAATAAACATGCAACAGCGTCAGTGGTATTCGTCGCTTTTTTTGTTAATTCATGTAACCGGAACGACACTTAAAACTCGGCAATCTCGTTTTGAAAGCGCGCGGCCGCAACTTGCAAACAATTGTTTCCTTGTGATGTTGGCAACGAGTAAATGTAGCTCCACGCACTTACCATAGCGAAGAACGTGCAGATGCATGCCAACGACGCCCAAACGCCTATGAAAGCATGTATTTCATTGTGCTGCTCCGCATCAAACAACGGGTTCATGCACTGCAACCCGCAGCCTTCAACACCTTCGTAGTAAGACGCCTTGTTGCTGGTGGCTATCAGTGGCGCCTTGCAGTCCGATTTGTTAAACTTCAGATCATGCTTATGCTAATAGATAAAAAATAATAATCATCACAATACGAAAAAGATCCTTGCTCAGATTTTCCACAATGAATTAAGATACAACCACCAGAGAGCATCAGGTGCTGTTCCGCAGTGACTGAACACAGCAAATGTGTAAAACTGAAATTCGCAGACTGAAGACAACACCAGAAATAAATTCTGAGGATGGTTCTTTTTGTTGTGAGTTTATCATTTGAACAGCTGGCGATTGTACTCCTTGTAATATGTAACGTAAATATGTGATTACATTAAATGTCACGGGACTGTAGGTTAGGTCAGTTGAGGAGATATTAGGAAAGTGCATTGCAAATGTCATAAAACAGCTTGGACCGTTAGCAAATGCAACATTCAGCAATGCATGTTTCACCCTCAATCACTGAAACCACCTGGCAAGCATCTTGATAAACTTCATCGTTATCGCACTGCAAAAACTTTGGCCAGCCGTATTCTTCTTCTACAATTTTGCATGGCTGCCTGGTAAAATCGCATAAGGATCTAAACAAAAAAAAAAACAACTTTATAACAGATAAAAGAATAAAACTGAGGACCAGTATTTCTCCATGGCTTTGCACAATAAAAGGTATGGTCGGATACGTAAAACAAGCTACACAAGGCAAGATGTGCTTTCTGGCTAAACAATGTAGCAATATTATTTGTGATAATTTCTAAAAGCATAAATTGGATGGACAGTATATATAAATATATCATAACTGTGTCAGTGCCACAGCACCACCTTAATGTAAATTAAAGCACTGTGATGCTTTGGTTTCACTTGATTTAGGTACAGCACCGATCCTTGAAACAAAATCACAGTACTTACAAAAAGTATACTCACTTTATTTTACACTATTTGTAAAAAGCAATTTATTTATCAAAAACTTATCCTGCTTTTGAACAGTTTTCAGTAGTGTGGAGTGAGTTTTCTAATTGTGCAATGCAAACTTTGGGGTGGTCTAAAAAGTTGGAAACATGGCCGAAACTAATTTTGAAATTGATATTAGGTGGTTGATCCCAAAAATCTGCTTGCTACCTCACCCTCGGGGTCAAATTTCATGAATTTGTCATAACGCAACTTCTAGGTGAGATAGAAAACTGATTTTGGGTTCAAAAGATGCGGAAAACACAAGTAGTGATAAGAAAAAAATTTTGCCTTACTTCATTCTGAAAAAGTTGTAACTGAAAAACTGCTTTTTACACCATTTTCCCATAAATCGCAAAGATAATGAATAAACTAGTTCATTTTGAAGTTACATTCAAATTGCAATTTCAAAATTTTGACTTTTTTCAAATGGACATTCTTCTAATCAATATTCACCACTAGATATTTTATTGAATACAACTGTGCTCTGTCGGATTGAGAATAGTAGAGTGGCCATCCTGTCGTAAAAGGCAACTAATGGGCCACTTTACTGATCTGTGATACAGGTTGGTGTTAGGAAGAGCAATTGGCTGTAAAAATTTCTGCCTCAAAAAGTCCTCACAAAAGTGGGGTACATCCTGCCACCCTCATTGACGGGGACAGGATTGGATTAAAATTGGATTACTACTGCTACATCTTAGAAACAGAAATATTGAAAAAACTTTTGACAGTTAGTTAGCAAATATCAAGCATGTTATTGTTAGAGTTACCATGTATTTCAATATTGTTTTTGTCTATGTTTAGATTTTACTAAACATAGACAAAAACAATATTGAAATACATGGTAAATATCACACGTGATATCTACTTGTAGACGTAGCTTGCTTCATCAACATGTTGATGTAGATGTAGCAGCACTAATACTATAGTATTGCATGATATCCATTCGTTTGCCAGTACAAAAATATTTCCACCCAAGAAGTTACCAACTACTGAGGATGTGATTTGTCGTGTTCTATCTGAACCAAATTGGCACACACGACAATCAGCTGAATGTACTACTTTTGTAACATGCACCAGTCGCAGAAATCTCTGTGTCAGTCTGAAATCCCAATTTCTTTGCAGTCAACTATTCCAAAATTATGAAATGGTCGTTGTTCACAACTGATATGGTGGTTACTAGTCTGATATACCATTGTAAATACATCAATAAATTCGCTTTGCTTCTGCAGCAGTCTGCTGTTAGGTTGTAAATATGCTGAATTTAAGTCATTGTCACTGATATCTCAGTACTTAGATGATGTCAGGCTAGAAAAAAAACATCTTCGGATAATCCGGATCTTCGCCTAAACCAGATAAAATTGTCAGTCAAATTGAATCCAGATTAACTGAGGTTTACTGCAGTTCAATGTTGGGTAAGCTGTGAAAAACTTGATACTGAATTGCCATTTTTACAAGAGCAGCTCTAGCTCATTTCATAGTTTTATGCATATAGTAGTTCAAAATTACTTAGTAATGCATGTCCTTAAAAATGCAGACTGGTGTACTTTGTAATCATAGCCCTAATGCACATTGTATTTCAAAATTCTTAACAATGCATGTCCTAAAGAAAATGGTGACTGTTGTACTTTAGAATCACATTTGAAACATAGATGCATTGCTTTCAATCCACAGTTATGCAGAGTTAGAAAAATACAATTAAGCACACAATAGTTCTTGACATTTTTCACTGTGATGGACATGCCAATTTTGCTAGATGACTTCAAAAATTCAAGGTTTATGCTAGTAGGAAAACACTTTTGACTAGTTGCAAATTATGCTAAACCTGTCCAGCAAGATTCAGTAAATTATTACATAACAGGGGTGGCCAAACCTGCTCTATGTATGAGCCACACATAAAACCCAAGTTATAAAGATCTGCAGCAATCTAAAAACACAAATATATTTGCTTCTGCGACATCATAATTCTTTTTGGAACAACTTGCAAAATTAATACTGTATGGCACACTATCTAGTAGCTACCACAGTAACTATACAATATTTCTACACTTTGCATCAGAAGTAAAAAAACAAATATATAACTTTTTAGAAAGCTCAGAGCTGCATGCGGCTCATGAGGTGCAGTTTGGCCACCCCTGTTATATGACACGGACAAGCTTTACCTGTGAGGCTTAACAATCTTTTGTTCTTCACAAGGAGGAAAATACACAGCACACAGAAGAGGCTGAATCACATCCCAACATTTAGGAACAGCTTGTAAACCTGAAAAAATGCTTGATTCAACACAACCAACAGCCTAATTGCCTAATACCTCTATGTCCAGCCCACGGCCCAGTCAAAGGTTATATGCAGCCTGGTTTAGGTTTTAGCTTCAATGAAAGTATCCTACATACTGACAACCAGTTCTTATTTTGATAATCTTGAATTTGACATTTTTGATGCAGGCAGTCCTCAGTGCCACTTTAACACGTCTCTTACCATTGCAGTTAAGATTCGAACACATTCAGTACATTAGCTTAAGCTAAATTTAGTTTGCTCAGATCAAAGTAAGCCATTCAATGAGCAGCCCTCACTAAAATGTCAATCATTACGTGCCCCTGGTTAAGACAGTGACATAATTTTTGCCTTAGTAAGCCATTTGGGTTGGACATAGCTGGCCTAATATTTGCTCAGTGAAGAGTGTATTTTCATCACACCACTTTGCGAAAACACACAACATTCTTAAACAATGCAATTTGCAGAATGCAGTTGCTTTTCACACATATAGACCACAAACCTAGGTTTTTACGGTCGAAGACTATTTTTTTTATTACTGAAATAAATTAAGTCAATTCAGTCACATATCTGAAAATATAAAATAATGAACACTGTTACAGTGGGTTTCAATACTACTATGGGACAAATGACTGAAATGTCTCAGCAAAAAAAAACACCCAGCCACAAACCAGCCATACGGGGTAAAAAAACAAAAAATTTCAGTTGTGAGATCTTTGAAACAAGCTAAGGTATTTTCTTGGTTTTTTGATAGAAGGTAACACCCATGCCAAACTATATTGTGACAATGAAAATTTTTTTAAATCTTTTCCCAAAGAAAATTTATAATAAAAAAAACTTTTTCTGGGTAAAAAAACTACTGCTCTTTCATCCATATTTGCCTGTGTTCTGTACATTAAAAGTAATCCACATCTTTGCACAAACATTTAACCATAATATAGACTTATTTACAGCATGCTTTCATGCAAAAACAGTAGATTACAATGATCACTTCAGTTCAAGCAGTTTTGAGCAGCTCATCAGTTTTCTTTTCCAAACTCGCAGAGGTTGGCAAGCTTTTTGGACACCATGCTCTCGCTTAAGAATTAAACAAGCTTTTCCTCTGCCTGCATCTGCAAGTATTGGATGGCCTGGACCATGAAAACCATACCTAATGCATAGAAGAGAATATCCATGTCTTTCAAAGTGGGCCGATCCCACAACAAGCGACTTGTATTAGTTGTACTCTCAATTTTGTGCAAGAATATTTCCATACTTGTTGGTGTTTCATCATTGACATCCTCAAAGAAAACCTTTTAAAGTTGTTCCCAGTAGGCTTTAAGGATTGGTCAAAAAAAATTGCATGAATTTTCCCATATTTACTCCTCAATCATTTTTATGTCTTTAGCTTTATATATATATATATATATATGCGTCTTTTGAGCCTTTTGAGGTGCCAACCGTTAGGTGGTAGTATTTCGCTGAAGTTTTTACTGGAAACTAGGCTATAATCGAGTCTTTTGATTCTTTGGATGACCTGCTGGGGTTTCAGGTTCAAAAGTTATGATGTAAGTTAGTAAAAATATTTGACTAATTAGCTAATTAATTAATTTTATNTTA
>JGI24021J15306_10003922_pt1 | contig 17062 bp, 17 predicted proteins | sample Ectturendosymbi1_FD_15306 | JGI IMG/M metagenome (IMG submission 15306) | reverse complement strand
CCTTCGCTGGCTCGGTCTTAAAAAGGAAGTAAAGGTTACAAAGTCAGGATCAGGCGCAGCAGCACCATGTGCGTCGGAAAGAGGGGCGGGGGGACAAAGACCACCTGGATTTTGAAATTTGATATTTTCCTATTAACGTTTTAGTAGGGAAATGCTTTTCTCTCAGTTTCGAGATGGTAAAATGAAATTTCACCATGGTTGGCTCCCCCTGGAGAAATGCATTAGCCCACCCCCTGGAAAAAATCCTTCCGACGCCCATGCCAGGTACGGTCGGTTGCCACGGTAACCGATAATAAAATTTTTCTTGTGGTGCGATGCGGATTAATAATCACTTGAAAACTCAAAGCACTTTAGAAAAAGCCGGAGTTCTCGGCGAAATATTTGTGGTCAAAGATTCGTGGGCTGCAAGTTTTTACATGTGAAGATTGCATGTCGGGCCCAAGCACAAAAGGTAAAACTATAGGCACAAACGACTTCGCCGCCAATTTAACCAACTCGACATACTCGGCGTACCAGGGTTTTGCTCAACTGAACAAATGCATTTCGAGGCAGTGGCGATTCGGCGAAACGAGAAGGTATTTTGTAAGCGCGACAACAACACTTGTTCCATTAGATGTCTGGACGTGATTTGAGGGGTCGCCTCGCAAAAAAACTCCTATCGTTGTCGACAGCAATACTCAGCCAATGCATATGACGTATCGGTAGACGTTTTCAATGACATTTTCCTTCTTTTAGGTCTTGACGCTAGGATGATGAAGCTGATCAAATATGCCGGTAGGCTGGTCAGAGTCCCGTTTTAGAACCGACTGGCGCTAAGGCAAAACTAGTTTGCCGGGTTGCAACTGTCCTTCTCATGTTTATTTCGAAAACAACAAAACTGCACTGACTCAAACGCTTGTAACACAGGCAGTGACTTACGTAAATGGGCGGCAGCCTGAACTCCTTGGTGTAATGCTTCGGGTTGGGCGGCATTGTCTTCCGGTACACAGAGCTGCTGTACGCTTGCAAGCCCGCGAGGCGATAGAGCTGCTGGAAAATTGAGATGAAAACAGACTTGAACGCGGATTTGAGCACGACGATCATGATGCCACCTTGGAAGAAATGACAGCATCAGTGAAGTGCGCACGACTTTTCCAAGAAAATTAGAAGCATTCGGTAACCTACAACAAGCTATAAGGGCTGTGAAGCCGGAGCCCAAGAAAATTCGGATGGTCGGAACCGGAGCCAAAAACTTTTAGATGGTGGAGCCGAAGCCTGAAATACGGGTTCTGGTTCCGAAGCCCTAGTTTGTGGGGCAAGCGAGTTAACTTATTGCAGGACGAGCGGTGGGTTGCCGTGTGTGTACATAATTTTCCTCGTGTGCATGCTGATCAAAGCATTTCAAGTTTACTTTCACCTGTCCCACTATCCATCAAATTTATGATTTCGCAACACCTCATCTGTTCTGGTATAACAATACAATTGTACAAATAATGCGATGGTTTTTAGACTCCGCTCCACTGGGCCAAATCATTTGAGTCGGAGCTACAGCCTGAAATTCGAGTACCGTCTGAACCGCCCTGCCTGCAACATGAAGGGGGGGAGTGAAACCGTGTGCAATGTCAATGAAGTACACGGAGGTGTGCTGCAGGAAAAGCACAACAAAGTGCAATTGTCCGGTTTTATCAGATGGTCTTCCATGCAAAAAAAAGTAGTTCAAGCGTAAATTTCGAGCACCAGAGCGGAAGCCTGGGAAATATGAAGTCGTGAGTCTGCAGCACTTCCGCAAATTCACTGGGGTTTACACACGTCCGCTTGATTACTGATTACACAACGCCCGGAACTGAGTAATGCCATTAACTGTGTCGTCACAAACGAGGAAAAACTGCCAAGCAGGGTTGCCAGATAAAAATTTCGATAAAAGTCCAAACAGTGCTACAAAAAGGCGAGAAAAAGGTCAAGCCGTTTATTTAGAGGCCACAAAAAAGCCAAAGTTTGTGGTATTGCTATTCTTTTTTCACGAAAAAACACCGAAATTACAAGAATATCACTGAAGCTTTATTCGAAATTGAGATAAGTCTTGCTTGGCCTTGTGCTGCAGCTAATTCCTGATGCTTCTCCGACTTTTCATGATTTGTGAGTTCGCATACTTTGGATACAATGCGAAAGTCATCTCCCAGATACAATGCGAAAGTCACCCATGCGAAAGTCATCTCCCATTCACTCCTGTACTTACGACAAGAATCGTTTAGAGCCCTTCCTTTTCCGCGATGTCATTGTCGTATTTTTATCGTAGAGACGCAGCCCAGTCTGCGAGCGTCGAGCCCGCTAGTGCATAGCGCTTTGCCTTACAACACACTACACAGCGCACGCATTTCCACAGATTACGCAAAAAAATTATTTCTAATCTACCATCCCCAACTCTTTCCAACATCAAAATGCGAGTGTTAGCCTAAAATAGCATTTATCACAAAAATTTTGCAGAGGTATTACTGAAAAAAATGGAATATTACGTATTTTTCTACAAAGGGAACTTTTTCTGCGTGAAAAAAGCGGAAAGGCCAAACGATATTTTTAAGGCCAACCAACTTGCGACGAGGCCAGATAAAGGCCAAATAAAATTTTAGGCCAACCAACTTGAAGCAAGGCCAGATTTCTTAAATTTGGCCTATGAAAGGCCAACCTGGCAACCCTGCTGCCAAGAATGTTCGACCGCGGCAGCCCTGTTCCCTGCTGGTAAGTGCGTCCGCTTCGGTGCTGGTAGGTCTGGAGATCTCGGCCGGGTCTTACCAAGACCTTATGTATTGGTACTGTTGCTTTCTTACCAGGCGCACTATGTGCAGAAGAGCTGCAGGGGACTATCCAGAAGGCAAAAACACGAGTCGCATGATAGTGTGATGGCATGTCTTGTAAACACTCAAGTCTTCGCGCTACAAGACCTCTGTTGTTATAAATTATAAAGCGCCATCAAAACACTATGTCAAAAAAATTTACGTGCAACGGCTTTGCGCGCTGTTTAATGCAACGGAGAAGAAGGACGCCGCTGCTACTTCGTTTGGTTTCACGTTTCGGCTGTTTATGTTTCTACACCCAAACACCGAATAAGACAACTGCAAAGGATGCGTAGGTCTTTGCAGCAACAAAACTACTGAGTCCACTACCGCTGTCGCCCCGTTATGGGGTTTGCTGAGCAAAACAACCCTCACAATTGTTTGTCAAAAACAACGAGAACTCTTTGAGCGCAATTGAGCAGCACACTGCTTGATTCACGCAAAGCAATAAGCAAGCTGCAAACGGTCCACTGGCAACCACTCAAGTCGGTGACCGTGAAAGCTCGCACGTTTTCTTGGCGTCTGTTTAAATACAACCGCGTAATTACACTGCTCGGATGTATTCGTCCAGGTCGTTGAGCACATAAGCAGCAATCACGTTAAGGGAAGTAAACAGCGAGTGCGCGCACACACTTTACACCTGCCAGGGTGGAGGCTTATTGACTGGTGGAGCAAACAATGCGACCGAATAAATCATCTGCGAACAGTGACGGATCCGGGATTGGGTTTGAACAGGCAATAGTCAGGGAATGGGAATGGAGGTTGCTTTCAGATCGTTGCGCCGCTATCCTTTCCCGCGATTGCCGCGCTACAGGCCCGGTCGCTTGCTTTCTGCTTGCACCGACTACATTTTTTATGTTTCTCATTAACTTTGGCCGACCTTGCCGCGTAGTGAAACGGGTAGCGACTTTAATGCTGGTGTAGGTCGTCGTTCTCTTTTTTAATTCTATTTGAATACAAACATCAACTGCTATCGTTTTTTGTCAATTGTCCTGGTGTGATACACATTTCTGAAAGCTTACGTTTTTGTGGTAAAAATTACCGTTGTGGCCAGGCCCGCCACCAGAGGGTGGGCAACCGGGCAATTTCCCCCTCGAAATTTTTGAAACCAATTTAGTTGATAGGTGCAACAACAAGTTGCAACCATTTCCCCCCCTTCTGAAAATATCAGCTAGTTGCGGCCCTGGTTGTGACTGAGTAAATTCGCCATCGCTGACAAATGCTGGTCTCGCCGGGATATATCCAACTGAATCAACCGCAGTGAAAACAAGTGCACGAAGCACGTTAGACACGGGACTTCTTCAGTGTCAGTTTAACAGTTTGGTGACAAACCTGGGTTCTTAACACTTGCAGTTTGTTGTGTGATAGAGGGTCAGCCCGCAACCAGGGGGACAACCGGGCAATACCCCTTCCCGAAATTTTTGAAAACACGTTTAGTTGCTAGGCACAAGTTACAATCATTCAACCTCCCAAAATAGTACAACAGCAACTTGCAATCATTTTGCCCTCCCCCGAAAATATCAGCTGGTTGTTGCCCTGTAGAGGGTTGAGTTAGCAGAACGAAGATCCAAGCGTTTTGTTGAAAAGGGGGGGGGGACTTGCAGTGACGCAACAGCTCTTTTGAGGAAAACGTCTCAAAACGCTCCCTGGCTTCGCACTGCTGGCTGGTTCACATTTACTGGCTCGGGTGGAGCAGGTGAATGCAAATACCAGCAGTGTGCCAGAGTCACAGCCGCCACAGTTTCGCTCGACAGGCAGACAGAAAATGCCCCGGCGGAACGTCACGGAGCGCGCTTTCTTGGAATTGGAATTGTCAGTATTGGTTTGAAGCGCGCGATCGACTCCTCGGCAGAGAATTGGGGATGATGGCGCCGCTGCTTCGAACACTTCGCAATCGATGAAAGCTGCGTATGTTTCAAGGGCCATAAAGAAGAGGTTCGGCGAAATCCAGTTATGACTGATCGCCCAGGAAGCAACGAACCGAGCAACGATGGACACTAGTGCTAATAATAACCACTGGAGTTCATTCTGCGATATAATTCATTTCCAGCTATGCGGATATAAAATACTACTTTTCCTTCCCAAGGACTTCCCATTTGTTTCGCATATAAAATCCAAGCGACGCGCACTGCACGCAATTTTTTTGCACACGTGTCACAACAGAAGACGTCAAAACCCAGACTTGGTATTGCGTTGCGGTCTGCGCGCAAGCAGAGCAAGACTTACTTGACAACTTAGTCCAAAGACAATTTGAAAATTCAGCGATTGACTTTGGATTGTGCGTGCCGAAATTCTCTGATGGCGCGGGATTGGCAAGAGTTCAGTGTAACCTGTGGAGCTTCAGTGTCATCAGCATGGTTTTCGCTGAACATCGACGTAATGCTCGGGCCATCTTCGAACCTTTGCCCGGGTCAGTTTCTTGATAGCGTCGCAGTCAGCGCCCGTATCCAGCATCAACTGATTTCACGCATAGGTCAAGTGATAGACACGGTGGCCTCGGGATACCTCGCGCAGTGACGTGCGTGGAATATTTTCGCGTAATTAAAGGGCGGAAATTTGTTTTCACGCATGGATGAGCAGCGGCGCATGAGCGCAAATCTACGAAAGGAATTTGCCAGAAACAAAGTCGACAGGATGAAGCCTGGCGTGGTAATGCACATTTGAATTTTGTGAAGTTTTTCGAACTCACTGAGGTTTTTTTGGACAGAAAAACACGTCTTTGTCAAAGATGCGCAGCTGCGTTTTTTTCAAACGTTAAAAAAAGAGAAAACAAGACAAAGGTCACAGAGTACGAGCAACCAGTACAATGCTTGGCGCTGGCGAATGAAAGTAGTGAACAGTATTTACGCCTTCCAACATTTGAACCTCGTGCAGTTGAGTGACTTTCCGCCCCCGCCCAATCCCTTTGTAAGTTTCTTCCTTGTTGTAAAAAAAAGAAAGTAAAACCATTTCATAAACCTACAGGTGTGCTTACATTCCTAGGAGGCAGTGACACTACTTGAAATAATCATTCAAACGGATTTTAATCGAGCTATCTGCCGACAAGACATAAAACAGTACCTAGCCTCAAAACCTGATCAATCGAGTTGTGATGTTGAGCAGGGGTTTCAAGAACACTTTGTTCGTTTGGGCGTTGGTTGATTCTACTAAGAGATGGTCGACAACACGTATGGCCATGTCCCGAACGCACGAGCAGTGGCGCAGCCAGCCCGAGATTTTTTTTTGGGGAAAAATGCTTGGTTTTGGGCGAGCAACAGTGTTTTGTTTGGGATACCGCCACTCAAAGCACAAAATAACTAGACATGCTAAAAATTTGGGAAGCATGGCCCCCTGGTCCTCCCTGGCTACGCCTATGCGCACGAGCAAGTTAAATCCCGGGCATTTGCAAAAAGTAGCGTGTTGGAATGCAGCAAGTCTCCACAAAGGCGACGCAGCCGAATCTGATCACTAAGTAGCTTTATTTAAAAACGTAGGTGGGAAAACGCAGAAACCTTCCTCTGTAGGAAATTGCCTGCCTGTTACTTTCCACTGGCTGGTATAGTTTCAAAAAACATTTTTCTAGCGAAACAGGGGTCTGTTTCCTATGCAGAATGTTCCATTATGCAAAAATCCCAAGCACACGCTCAGCCCGTTGAATAGATTTTCGGAACTTAGGCGAAGGACGCCATGATGCAACGAAGAACTGATCATTTCCAATAAATGAACTTTGTTCTGCATCGAAAGGCGACCGACTCAATGCGGTCAGACGATCTGCTGACAGTGCAAAGATCGCCGACGCAATGGCGTCAACAAGCTCAAACAACGGACATCTGGGAACACCGAATTCGCAAGTAAAAAACACAGTCGTTGGCACAGTGGCACTGGCGAGTGCCAAGCCCGCTAGCATGGACACAACAACACGTTATCTTTAGACCAAGCCAAACGCGTGCTGATTGATTGATTGGCTGCTTCGTATGACTCAGCTAATAAACAAAAACAATACAAAAAGCCATCATGCACAAAATTAACCGATTGTGGATGGAAATTAAAATAAATGGCAACACAATGGCAAGAGAATTTGTCAATGTTAACAAAGATTGTTACTGTGTCACATAGGATTGGTGAAGGACCATGGCGGTCATCAGTCAACCAAACTCGTATCCGAAAACAATTTCGCTGGACCTAGCACTAGCAGCCAGCATCACTCACAAACCCCGCTATTTGCGGTCATACCGTGAAAGTAAATCACCAGTCACCACGACCGAACAGGCACACAAGAAAAAGATTCTTATAAGGTGTGCTTCGGAAATGGCATGTGCTGACGTCGTGGTTTATCACAGCGTTCCGCGTGCTAGTTTTGCCGCTGCCTATGAGGTAATGTTTTCGGCGAAGTGTGACGATTTTCAAAACTCAATTGACGCTTCGTCAGTGACCATTCGCCGCTGTGACAAAAGTTTGTTTGAGAGAAGCTAAAGTTAAACCCAACAATTAAAACCTACGGGTTTGCTGTAAGCTTTCGAGGAATCAACCGGTCGTGCTCTGCTTTCACAACTTTGCGATGATTCAGACTTGCCACTTACCCATATCCTAGCAATCAGTCTCCACAAAGGTGACGCAGGTGCATAAATCAGCAATTTATTATTTTTTGAATTAGCTGATAGATTCGCTACGTTGCCTTTGTCGAGATTAATTACTTAAATAAAACCCATTTATATAATGTTCGTTAGTGTACTCGAATTTAAAATCCAGAATATCCAAAGTTCTCACTTTGGTGAAGTTTCAGAAAGGCGCAGTGGGATCAACTACAGTAATCGGTAACAAACTGAATTAACGCCTTTTGTAAACGACCGTTAAGACAAGATTAAAGGAATGCACGACCTTGCCTGGTGAGTCCTGAGCAACGCGCTCGTTCGTTGTTCCGGACCATCAGGGTTCACCGTACGATTGATAAAAAGCGAGCGCGAATCGATCCGCAAAAGGATGCGCGGAAAGACTTAGGCATCTTTGTACCAAACATACATTGCTTTTCACTTGCATGCCGACTTGATAACATTGTGCCATTCGTCTGTTCAGTTTGACAGGAGCTGATAAAAACAACTTGTTTTTCGGGTGCAGTCTTGTTGACAGTCTGTCTTATTGCGCCACTCGAACTTCACCAAATAGTCCAGCCATCGCTGGCTCAGCTGACGATGAATTAAAGCGCTAGCCCAACCCTACAGGCGGTCGTTCCAGGTGGCGTTTGGGCGCGAATCTGAAGCCTCGTCGCATGCATTGTTTGAATTTAACGCTTTGCGGTTAACAAACCAAAAAAGAACGCGTTTTCATGAAGCAATGCATATTATTCCGGACCGCCATGTTTGCTTCGGTCCGCAGCCGGTTGATGTTAGCAGTTACAGGAATGTGCGAAGGTACACATTGTTCGTTTGGTTCTCAAATTGTAAGGCGAGATGGGAGAAAACGCTCATTTGTTTGCTTAATCTCAGGCGCTCAGGCGCTACTTATCGCGAATCGGACTGGGTCGGTGATCGGCTTGCGTCAATAAACCAAGGCCGCTGAACAAAGATGAAGGCAATGGCTTCTATGTCCGTTTTTTTTATCCGCCACAACAGATGCAGCAAGCATAAGGTTTTAATGAGAGATCAAGTTTTCGAGTACCACCACACTGAAAATAGGTTATCTTTACCAATTGCAGGCTTAATCCTCCAGCCACCACTTAAGTGCGAAAATACACAAATCGAAATCCATAACCTTACAGGAACTTTATCAAACAATTAATAATATGAAAAAAGGCAAAACCCCACGACCAGAAGGATTTTCAGGCGACTTTACACGAACTTCTGGCACGATATCCGAAATAGCTACTCACAACACTCAACTTTATTTATACAAATAAAACACTACCACGAGCTTGGTAAGCGGTATCGTCACTCTCGTCCAGAAAAAAAGGAAATCCGAAAGACATTCAGAATTATCGACCCTTCACCAGAAGCGTAACGAGGTTAGATGGCGCCCGGGGCAAGAAGCAAATTTGGCGCCCTCATGTTCGAATTTAAGGTCTTTCGGAAGCAAATGTACTGTATTGAAGTACTTGTGATAATGTTGGGATTTTTCGGCGCCCCCGCAGCGATTCGGCGCCTGGGGAATTGTGCCCCCCTCGTTATGCCCCTGCTCATATCTCCAAAAGTTGACTAAAAAATTTTGAATGACAGAATAAAAACATTTTTAACCGATTCCCCTAAACACTGCGCTTAACCCGTACTATCAACCACATACCGCATCAACAAGCCTCTTAGATATTTTTTACCAAGCCAAACGACTTTGTGAAGAGATATGAGAGGTACAGGATAAATGGGAGGCTTTACGACTACTTGCATTGTTTTTTTACTTAGTAAAGCGAAAAGCGGCCTTCGGGCCACGGTTCTAGCCTTAGCGCGGCCGGCTTCGGTCGGCGAGCGATCCGCTCTGAAGACCGTGTCAGGCGGGGAGTTTGACTGGGGCGGTACATCTGTCAAAGAGTAACGCAGGTGTCCTAAGGCGAGCTCAGCGAGGACGAAAACCTTGCATAGAGCAAACGCTCGCTTGATTTTGATTTTCAGTATGAAAACAGACCGCGAAAGGGTGGCTTATCGATGTTTTTGAACTTGGGGGTTTCAAGCAAGTAGCGTCAGAAAAGTTACCAGAGGGACGGCTGGCTTGTGGCAGCCAAGCGTTCATAGCGACGTTGCTTTTTGATGCTTCGATGTCGGCTCGTCCTATCTTTGTGGAACAGAATTCATCAACCGTATAGTTCAGCCACTAATGGGGAACGTGAGCTGGGATTAGACCGTCGTGAGACAAGTTAGTTTTACGCTACTGATGAAGTGTTTTTGCGACAATAATTCTACTCAGTACGAGAGGAACTGCAGATTCATACATTGGGTTCATGTGCTTGGGTGATAAATACAATCCAATGGTGCGAAGCTGCCATTTGATGCATTATGACTAAACGCCTCGGGTCAGAATCCTGCCTTGCCGGCGACGCGCACATTTAGACGGCCGCAGGACTGTTGCTACAGTCGATGTCTGAACTTACGCGAGCGCGGCAAGGGCCGTTCCCTTAGCTGTCTTTTTGCTGCGATTTGTCGAACATAAGCCTCAAGATCTATCGATTTGTCCGCTTGGAGCACGGGCGCAACAAAACATCTGAATCGATGTTTATGAGCTTGGACTTTAAAAAAAGTGCTTTCATACGGTTGAACTGCACTACCGTTGAACTGTCTGTACTAACACACCTCCGATTTCCAACATGTTTTTGAATAAAATAATGCAAAAACAGAAACCCGCCACAGCTTCCATTCGAATCACCCTAACAACCACAGGCTCTTGCCCTATTCAAAGGGAAGTGAGGCAATGAGACCCTCTGAGCCTCATTCTCTTCATAATCGCATTGAATCCACCCACAGTAAAAATACGAACCAACAAACGCATATTACCATCACCAAATCCAATTAAAGACCCACCCAAAAGGGTGGCTTATGAAGATCACATAACCCTAACAATTAATTATAATCAGACTTTTCCAAAGTGGGTCAAGTTTAAAACTCGACCCAAAAAACTCGTACATCCACAAACAAAAAACTCAATTTATCAAAAATTTACCAAAGTCAATGCAATACAGCTTCCATAGCCCCATTAAATGTGCCGATCGGCCTCCCGACAACAATCACAGCAGCGTGGAACAAACAAATCAAACTTTTTGAGAAAAAAAAAAACAGAAACCCTGAACCAATACTTTGCCGCTTGTAACCTTAAAACCATTATCACGAAACCAATACTCACCCCACATAGCAAACTTAGGCAATACGTATCCCTCCCTAAGCAGAAACAAGAAACAATTAACATCATTATTAGCATTAGGTTATATATATATATATATCGCAGGCCCTACTGACCCTGCACTCCCATCTACAGCCTGTCGAATACCAGAGAAGATGGAGGCTATAATGTAGCTGACATATCCCTTACCTCTCAACCTACTTATACATAAAAACCCTCACGCAATACTTCACACACAGACCAGCAAATGAACCTTAACCCCCATACCTAAGATATTTAGAATAGAACATTGGATCAGTGTTTTTACGATGTTTGGAGAGAAAGAAACGGTGTCTGAACATGCAGCAGAAACTCGCTTTGCAACCACCACTAAAATACACTAAAATCTTACTTTACGACCTTCTCGGTATTTAGATAAAATGGTTGCGGTCTCTAAAAATGTCTTAGCGGTCACCAAGGTCAAACCTTTAAAAAAAACATTCATTAGATTACAACTAACACATTTCACTTCACGAAACTAAACAATTTCTCTCATGCTCTTCATCCATCTCTCTTCTACAAAGAATATCAAAATCATAGAACACAACATAACACAAAAAGAACTACTCAGAAGCAAAACGAAAGAAATTTTTATTACAATTAAACAGTCCCTTTGCAGCCACCATCACTGTTCGAATAACGTTAAGGCATCACAAAAGCCAACTATAACTGGATACATCACCCCATTTTACCCTAGACCCCCTTTGTTTCTTGTGCAAAACGAACTATGAAACCGACTTACATCTTTGACAAAAATGCTCAGTAATACAGCTATTGCTCAACTTCGTAACATGACACCTACCATAAAATCACACAACACCATACAAGATGTTTTCACCATACAGTAATGTTCAAATTCGCAGTCCTCTTCCCTTACCCACAATGACACGCACCTTACCCCTTCCTCAATACCATACTATCGTTTACCATTCGGAAAACTAGAAACAAGGGAAAAAAAGAAACAATCCGAAGCCTATCCCAATATATGGTTAAACCTTTCAAAACATTCTTATGAACTAGACAAAAAAATTACGATCGACGAGATCGCAAACTCATTTATGAAACAATGAACAGCACAAAATTGGCATTAACTTAATAATAAACCCTATGTTTTCAATTCGTTGTGTTTAAAAACGGACGTATTTCGTTTCCCTTTTCTTAGTTTTCGTGTTAATACGTTTGCGTTCTAAACACCCTATTTTGGCTCCATAATTTTGCCTGTTTCCCACCTTACCATTGGATGCGCTAGTGAGGGTGGTGGACAAAAATCGACCAGTCGAATTGTTAGACGCATTAAAGCGTTCTGCCTATACTACGAACGGTGGTTGCTTACATGAAGGCACTCTAACAACGAAAAACCTTGGTTTATCAAAGAAAAAAACGTAGCAAAAAAGGGGGGCAAGGATGGAGTCAGGTAAAACTGATGATACAAGCTTTCGCGTCAATTCTCTCATGAGCAGTTGAAGTCTTAAAAACCTTTGTTCTCCTCAATATGGTTAATCCGAATAGGCACACACATGGGCGTCGGAAGGACTTTTTTCCAGGTGGTGAGCACAAGCATTTTTCCAAGAGGGGACAACAGTATTGGAATTTCATTTTACCAACTGGAAACTGCGAGAAAAAAGCTTTCTACAAAAACGTTAACAGGAAAATACCAAATTTCAAAATACAGAGTGGGCCAACGCCCTCTCCTTCACCCCCGTTCCGACGCCCATGTGCACAGCTGCAAAACGCGCGCGAGCGCGCCGCAACGCACGCCCTGAATCGGTAACATCCGCAAACGGATGATACGTTGGCCCATCGAACGATATTCTAGCACTTCAACCGGCACAAGTAACGGAATTCTGATTGTTTCTCGTGGATACATTTAAAGCAGTCTGAACCTTTTTTGGCTTGTGGACCATATTTTGAAAAAAAAATATCCGATGGACCACTTCGCTATGCTGACACCTCATGAACACAACTCGTCGAAACTGTATTGCACATATATCAGTGATAGTAAAGGTTTTGTACATTGAAGGTTGCCATCAGGAACTTTTTATCAACTCTGTAGACCACTAGAAATACCAGGTGGTCTAGTCCACCTGGACCACGTTGACAATTACAGGAATTAGACTGACTTTCGACCGTGACAAACTTCTCGTTTAGCAAAAGATTTCCGAAAAACAATTACATATCAGCAGGACGAGCACAAGCACCGTGACGCCTCGGATTTGTTTGTCGTTAGTCGCGTCGGAAACGACAACATCAGAGCGAGGCCACGCACGCGTCACGCAGACCTTGTCGCGCCCAGTGCGTGCGTCGAAGTTTGTTGTGGCTTCCGCGACTTGATGGGGTGTTACAAGCAGCTACCCTGTGATCTGTGAACAGTGGCGTAACTGACGGGGGGCAGATGGGCGAATCGCCCCCCATGGCGAGCTAAATGTAAAAACTGGGCCCCCACTTCGCGATTTTCGTTTTTTTTGGTTTTCAGCACGTTGTTGTTTTTTTTGCGTTTTTCGGAGCATTTTCCGGTGATTTAGGGTTTTAGTATAGCTATCTATATCCGGATTAACCATTCATTTCTCCATTTTTTTCTGTGTTGACTAGCGGGTCTTCTACCGTGGCTAGTGGGCCCCTTTCAGCTAAGCTTTCTCCCCTGGCTCAAACCTCTAGTTACGTCACTGCCTGTGAACCGAGTAGGGCATGCTGGCAAGCAGGGGACCTTTGGGCTGCGGAAACAGACAAGTACATTTCGCAGAAGGCCAAACATTTTCAACGAGAAAAGAAAACGAATATCGTCACTGCTGCGCGCTTGGCTATGCAAGCCTTAAAAGCGGACAAGCGCCCGAAGCATGGCTTATTAATCTGCGGTATGCGGCAGTATGGATCGCCTGACCGTTTTCAAGCGCAATTTTTACGTACGGGAACAGCCCGCTATGCGAACAATGGTGAGCGTCATGCAGTCTAATATAATGTAGACGTGCATCGGCTGATGACATCGGTGGCAAGCTGACCATCGCCGCGATCAAAAAGATTTGTGACGCAAGCACCAAAACAAGTTCGTCGCGATGCGCGTGAAATATCAAAATCGATTCGAACGCAATTCGGAAGCTCGTAACGAATAACAGCATGAGACGCTGCTGAGTATCAAGACCCGTTTATCTCGGAGGCCTTGGCTTGATGCCGCCAAACAGTCTTGACGATGCAGCGTGGAGCATGCGCGGAATGCGCTGACTTGCTCCGTTCTCATACCAAAGATGGCAGAAGTGCGTAAAGTACAAAACCTTCGGAGGGTCTACGCACTTGTTTTTTACGGACCAAAACAAGAACGATTGCAATCATTGGATTTAGCGATCGCTGGATCGTTTCTCGTAAGACCCTCCCCCTCTTTGCTGCCGAAAATGTCTACATGCGTTTCTGCACAAGCATTGATTGACGCCTGTGGAAACAAATTGAGTCCCTCGCTCGCTTTTCGTTGAAAACCGCCATTGAGTAGATTCGATTTAAGAAACGCGACTTCAAGCGGTACATAGTCCCCTCACAGCAAATAAATGTACGGAGGGTGTTCATAAGGACAGCATAAATTTGGAAAAAGCTGTTTACTGTTATCCTTTTCGTCAGCCCAGAACAGAAGCACCTAAAAATAGGTCTTGGTGTCATCGTCCACGCTGCAGTTCCCGATCTCAGCAGCTCTGCATAAAAACCCGCGTGTTTTCGAGTCGGGGAGAACTTTTTCGACCAGGGGGTGAGCAAATAGCGGCCGGCCACAGCGTTTTCAGTGGCCCGCGGAAGCATTCACGAAAACCTTCAAATCTAACTTATCCTCCAACTCAACACAGCAAACGTTAGTGCTGAGGCTAACTTGAACCGAGATTTTAGTGCTGAGGCTAACTTGAAACGTTAGTGCTGAGGCTAACTTGAACCGAGATTTTAGNGCTGAGGCTAACTTGAAACGTTAGTGCTGAGGCTAACTTGAACCGAGATTTTAGTGCTGAGGCTAACTTGAAACGTTAGTGCTGAGGNTAACTTGAACCGAGATGGCCCTCCGCTGATCGCAGCCTTCTCAAAGTGGCCCCCAAAGCCAAATTAATTGCCCACCCCTGCTTTAGACGATCCTAATGCAGAAAATAAACTTCGATGCAAGACTTACCTATGACCAGCCTTGACAGAGAACACTGGGCAAACGACAGCCAGTTCATATCCGGCTGGGTTTCCAGCAGAGCCGGCATGCCAAGGAGTTTCGACCTCTGGCTACGAGCGAGCACAATTCCGGCGACAACCCCGAACACAGTGCACTGTTGAAAGTAAGATAATTACCGCAACGCACTACTAGGCTTCCGTCAGCGATAACAACAAGATTAAAATAAAGTTGCGCACACTTAACAACTACTACAACCGCAGCTGAACTTATCCGATACAGTGTGAAAGCAACATGTGAGCGGGAGTTGCAGTTTGGTGAAACAATAACCTTTATCATTGTTGTTTCCATGCCAGTGTTTTTTGAGGTGTTTTGAGGGAACGAAACGGTCTCTCAAATTTTTCCAACCGTCTCTCAAAGTACAGTAGAACCTCGCTGTACAACCGCATGACCGCCACCAAAATACACTGTAAACACGCTTTAAAACCATCGCAGTATTTAGATAAGATAGTTGCGGTCTCTTAAAATGTCTCAGCGGTCACCAAGGTCAAACCCTCTAAAAAAAGCCCGGTTGTTGCCATTTAGCTCGCTTTACAATCGAAAACACCACAAGACCGTAAGGTGTTTTCCATGAACACCATAAGGGATCACAGCCGCAGCTAGGAGCTGAAAAGCTTATAAACACTGTAGTCATTATGTACACCATAGCCATCATAACCTTGCAAACACCGTAACCATCATAACCTTATAAACACATTAACCATCATATCATAACCTTATAAACACCACAACCATCGTAACCTTATAAACACCACAACCATCGTAACCTTACAAACACCACAACCATCATAACCTTACAAACACCATAACAGCACAACCTTATGAACACCACAACCATCATAACCGTATAAACACCACAACCATATGAACACCACAACCATCACAACCTTATGAACACCACAAACATCATAACCTTATAAACAACATAAGGGATCACGGCCGCAGCGATTAACTGAAAAGCTTTGGGTCAATCACATTTTTTTCAGACTGTGATTGCTTCTTTACCGACCAAACAAACCTTGGTTGGTTGGTACAATTAGCGATTTTATACTGATGTAAACAACTGCAGCAAATCTCTTCTTAAATTACAAAAATTGGCATGACCAGCAAAAACACAGCAATAGTAAAATTTAATAATTTTGAACATGTTTTCGTCCGGAACGTTTTTCACTGGTTCGATTAAGTTTTTACACCTCGGGGGTTTTGAGTTCAACCCCCCCCCCGACCTGCTCCTACAAAACAAAGATCCCCAAAACGAAGTACCTGTCCAAAAACGATCGCGTATTTCCACAGCCGCATAAATCACAGTCATAAAGTGGTTCAAAGTACGCACAAGCTAGGTTTTTTTACCATCATTCCGTTTCGCATAAGCTGTTGAGGCTAAACCGTCAACCCTACCATCGTTCACAAATCCAAATCACTGCATCTGGCAAGGTTTTTCCTATGCACAAACCCAAGAGCGATCACGATAGATAACCATTAGATGTCATGCGCCAGAAAACCTTAAAAATCTGGATTATGATTAACAGATTAACTGTTTCTTAGAAATGAAAGAAGACCTTCCATTTATGAAAAAACATGCTTAAGCAGCGGAATAAACTAATGCCTGACTGTTGAGAGAGGGACAAAATCTCTTTATGCCTTCACAACCGGCAGTGAGGCCTTTTCCAGGTGACCAAGAGCGTTTGAGGGTTTCACAGTACAAAGGCACATCAAACAGATCGTGCAATATTGCACTACAGTTTCCTAATCTAAGGTGCGTCTCTACTTTAAAGGTGTGTAGGTCGTTACTATATTTACGACGTACACAGGAACTTTATTTACAGCAAATACAGGAACGATCTCTTGGCAGTGACTGGAGCAGCTTCACGCTCTGTTTACGAGTACGCGCGCGAAGAAGATTAAGCATTACTCAAATCAGGAGCATACTTGACTTATTGTTATAATTTGCCTTGCATCCCGTCTTTGAATAATACGACGAAATCCAGGAACATTATTACAAGCAGCTTCACTATCAAGCGACTGGCCATTTCAGCCAAGTCACGTGGTGTTGATTTCTCATTTAGAAACTGACACAGTAACTTCATTGTACTCAAGTCGCACGGTTTCTTAACAGGAAGACGATGTGGGTACATGTGTGCTTCAGTGTTTCGTGCATTCTTAACGCGCGATTTCAGGGAATTTCTATTCGTGAGTCGATGCAACGTACTTGCTTGCATCCACTCTAACAGTTGACATG
>JGI24021J15306_10003921_pt1 | contig 17063 bp, 9 predicted proteins | sample Ectturendosymbi1_FD_15306 | JGI IMG/M metagenome (IMG submission 15306) | reverse complement strand
CCGGGTCTTACCAAGACCTTGTAAATTGGTACTGCAGCCTTCTTACCAGGCGCACGGTGTACGGATTAGCTGCAGGGAACACAACCAGAACACAAAAGCAAAGCGAGCGAAAATGAACCAAGAAGTTGTACAAAACTCAGTCCTGGCGCTACAAGACCATTGTAGTAACATAGCGCCAACAACAAAACCACCATACCAAACACACAAAACAAATCTGTTTTCGGCCACTGACTGTGTGCGCCAGTATTCTCATGATGCCTCGACAACGTTCTGTAGCAGGTGAATGCTGATTCTCATTTACAGCAGGTCGTTTGCCAGTTGCGGTGGTGCTCTCACTTGCAGTTGATTACCTTAATGGCAAGTTGATCATGACATTTTTAGTCTGTCCGTAGTGAATGTCACTCCTTGTTTTTATTGGCCCCTCAAGGACTAATAACCTGTCGACATGCCCGATCTGCAGGCATGCTTCGCATTCAAATCATAGCAATCACCTAGCGTCATTAGCAGCCAGGTACATCGGAACAACGGTAGGGCAAGAGGCAGTAAAAATTTTGAGGGCACTGGAAACTTATAAAAAAACAAACAAATCGTTACTAATGTGTTTATTTCTGTTCAGCAACAACATTGACCTCAAAAATGCTTGCAGAAATTATAGAAAACCACTGCGAATTTTCTTGTTGCGCGAATATCTGCAATAAATTTGTTTCGAATCGATCTTGATAAACCATAAAATTACCCATGACACTTTTATGGAAAAGGCACTTCCGCCCCCGTTGCCCCCTTTTGAGAGCGCGTGGGGCAATGTCCCCGTCATTTTCCTGCTCTCTGACGTCCCTAATAGTAGAAGACATCATTTGGAAATACTCGAAGCTCGAAACGAGTTTAGAGAAAAAGAAGTTTTTCTTTGCCGGTGAAAATCAACATCAGTGATACCATTAAGTCAGAACCGCGTTTTGCGACGAAAATAGTTATTGTTCTCGATCTACAGCTTCTACTCTAGAACACAAATTTTCGTATTTTAATGAAAGTCTTAAACAGTTTGCTAAAGTTTGTTTGCAAGCATGATTTCTGCGAAAATGAACGAAGGGAAGTTCGACGAAGTTACCAGTGTTCATCAGAAGTGAGAACCAAATAATCTGGCTGGTTTCAATTTTTGCTCATCGCGTTGGGATCTGAGCTCGACGTTCCGCCATTTACTCCGTTTCTGAACTGACTAAAACAACTTTTAGCTTGGCCGTTTTTACATGTAGGAGAAAATGCTTTAAAATGACCCAATGCAACTTAAAAAATGTTTTCTGCAGTCTGCATATAACTGGTCAAAACTACCCTTTACTTGTCTACTAGGTGCAGAAAAAGAAATACGAAGCATTTTGCAGCATAACCTTGCTTCTGCATTAATCAGCAACAAACTCCACACATCGTTTACAGGTGCATCGCAGGCATGAACATGTTATTAAATTGTTTTGCAATGGGACGCGGAGAGCTGCTTCCGCGAATGAAACGGCAATGCATCAATGAGTAACTAGTGCCCTGCACCGCGCAGCTATCCAACAATAAAGTCAAACAACAATTCACTACTTGCAATATCCGGCATTTCACTGTCGGTTTGTGCTGACGTACCAGCCATGGAATGCGTTTGTGAATAGTGACGTGTCGGTATAGTGGCGTGTTGTTTGACTTTATTGTTGGATGGTTGCGCGGCCTAAAAATCAAATTCCGGGTCGTACCAGAATCAGGAACAACATAACTGTTATTTTACTGAACTCAAAATTTCTCATAACACAAAAGAGCAATAGTCATTTCCAATACGTATGCGTTTCTGCGTTGAATATTAGTTACACATTGATGCTGCGCCGTTTCACTTGCAATTGCAGCTGACTGTGTCCCGTTTGAAAGATACGATTGAGAAAAACAATGGTAGTGTCAGCGAAGACCAACTTGCTCTATCAAAACATTGCAATAAATCCCAGAGCAATATCAAATTGATCTAATCTATGGTACTCATTCGAAGTCATAGCATGATATAAAAACTGGGTCGATTTCTAGAATTATTTAAACAGGATCTTTGTTCCCAAATTAGAATCAAAATCAACAACACTACACATTGGGGCTTTGCTCCATGTTTTCTACTTTCTAAGAATCGGAAGCCTTATAACGCAATTGCAGAAAAACAGAGTGTGTTCGGCGTTCACAACTTTTTACTGGGTAAGAATCGAAATAAGTCATCAGTTTTTCCTGAAGGTTTTTGAAAGGGTCATGGCTTCTAATCGCACATATACCTTTCACTACATCTCTGGGACCAGTGACAACATGCACAGAAAATTTGCAGTTGGGCAATATTTTGACATAGACTTCTTTTCATGAAGTCTAACAACAGTTTGAAATTAGCGACAACATTATTCCGTTTCATTTAAATCCACCGCTTCTCAAACTGGTCGGCGGCGAAGCAGTGCAAAATGTTTCAGTACAAAAACCACTACTTTTATCAACAGTTGATGTGTACTATTCAGGGCTGCGGAACCGGTGTCTTCGGATAACCTGCATAAAATCTTCGGTCAAATCGAATCCGGAATAATCGACGTGTACTGTAGATAAAAAAATGTAAGGGCGGTAGAACGGATTTTGTAGTGGGGGGCGGCGGTCCGCTCTAAGAGTATTACCTTCATCATCGTTGACTGATTATGTGACTTCAGCAGTGATCACCCAACTTTGGAATGTCCTTTCTTCCCAGTTTCTGTGAAAATAGAAATACGAAACCGCACCCACTCCCTGTGATTTTATCGCAGATATTTTTGGATTTTTTATTTTCACTTTTATCATACGACCAATTCCAAAAGATAAATGGCTATGTACGAAGCAAACGTGCGGTAAATATCTCAATTTGCATAAACAATATTGGTTTCCATTTTTCAAGAAATGCCGGTAATTTACAGTATAAACAAAAATATTCCAAGCATGTTGTCGTCATACCCATTCGTAATACTTTGTATCCTTAGACTCTGGACCCGACCTCTTGTGCGAGTAATCTGTATTTTGAACCGGGCAGCATTTTAAATTTTAGTGCGCACACTACCATCTATATATTTGAGCTTCCTTACTGCAGAGAGACGAGTCATTAATACGTTGATTAATTTGTCATAGAGATGTTTTGTATCCAGGATCAAACCATCAATGAAAAACAGAGACGTGTTCGGTACAACGACACAAAAAGGTAGAGATGAAAATAAGCTTAATGCTTCATCAACAACACCAGGCACTGAGAAAAATTTTCTAAGGTGATAAACTTTTACAACGAATAAAATAAATGCAGTAAAAGAGTGGTGGCTTCTTGTATCATGTAACCCTTTGAAAACAGTGGAAGTCCACAGTCCCTTTCTATACCGCCCATACAAATGATAACCCAACACTTGCGATTAAATGTATCAGTTAAATGAGCCCTTTTCTGCTTTTTCCAACTCGTGACCTGCCTTTTTGTAGGCCCTCTATAAGACATGGTTGCCTAATCTAGTAAACAATAAATTATTGTTACGTTCAAACTATAAAAACAGCTTGTTTCCGGTTCGCACACAGAAAGTAATAGGATGCTGTTCAAGCTTACAATGTCACTGACTGTACTCATCATGTGTTGATAAAAGTCGTGGTTTTTGTACCTTTTGCACTGCTTCGCGGCCAACCGATTTGAGAAGCGGTGGATTTAAATAAAACGGAATAATGTTGTCGCTCATTTCAAACTGTTGTCAGATTTCGTGAAAAGAAGTCTATATCGAAATATTTACCTTGTGTAAAAGTGCTTGTGCATAATGTTACTGCATCTGGACATATAGTGAAATGTATATGAGCGACAAGAAGCCATGATTTTTCGAAAAATCATGACATCATTTCCCGACGTTTAATGAGTGCCATAGATTAGATCAGCGTGGTCCAACTACTTTTGACCTACGGGCCATTTTACAACAACGTGACAACTCGCGGGCCACTTCCAATAAAATGTCGTATAAAACAATAGACTCACAAAATTTAAAACTAAAAAAGGGAAGATAAGTAAGAGCGTCATTGAAATTATTACAGCAAATAGCAATTTATTGCATATCTCTATCATTGGGATGCCTGTTGTCGAGGCCTTCTCTGATACTATCGTTCCTTTATCAATTGAAACTGTCGTCCGGTGTTTCGCCTGCCATTCGATTTTTGTTTTTAGATTTGACTTGTTTCTTCGTAGAAAAAGTTATTTCACACACGTATGTGCTTCCAAACATCGAGTGCATTTTTAGTGCGAAATCTTTCAGTTTGGGAAATCTATGTGTGTTGACTAATTTCCAGAAGCTCTGCAGTCTCCAGCACCGTTAATATTGTAAATTTTTATTAAAGATGTTATGCTTGTTCTAATTAAAATTACCTATTGTGGGGATGGGCAACTAATTTGGCTCGGGGACCACTTTGAGAAGGTTGCCTTTGGTGGATAGATAAACAGAATTATTTGGCAGTGCTGAGTTCATTGCGCCAGATGTTCTCTTCAACTTCAGGATAACGAACGTCAGGGCACCGAAAATACACAGAGGCTATCCAGACAGGTCCCCCAGCGGGGGTTAGCGGCAGGGCGCACCTTCTAATTTGATCGCAAAAAAAAATATATAAAACAAAATGGTACACAGAAAAGGTAACATTCTTTGTTCTTGTGCAAATGCACTTTATCCAGCGCAAGCAATACAGTGAGACAAATGTAACCTCACACGTTTTTCATCAAATTTCAGATTTGAAGACTTTTCCTGAATGTTTCCGCGGGCCACGTAAAACGCTGTGGCGGGCCACATGCGGCCCGTGGCCTGTAGTTGGACCACACTGGATTAGAGTACTTGGATTTTGCTTTTAGTCTCATTATTTTCAGATCTTTAAAGATTTGTTTATACAGCATTATTTACTTAAAGTTTGACGTTTTGTCATTCAGGCATAGCTTATTCTTTTAATTCTTTACCGCATCTTATCATGATTGTATCGAGTTACATGGAATTAAGCTCGCCAAATTATTAGGGTATAGTTTCATCAGCAACAGTTGTTAGCAATGTCAGCGAAAATGCTTCGTCATGATGATAACAACTTACGTAATGTATTTTCCCCCAAATTGCAAGTATATTTTATTGATGGATTGAAGCAAATATTTGTGTGACAAAAACTTTTAAAAGTTGTTAAATGAAAAGTGGAAAAAATCAGGCGTAAGCAATTGTTAGATTCGAAACTACCAACAAAACTATATTTTGAGTTTTTTTGCATTTTTAAAAGAAATCTGAGCTTGTTTGCCACTGGCTTAGGAGGAAAACCCACTTTTCAGAATTTTGATGCTAATACATATCCTATTTGTTTTAAATAAATATTAATCATGCCGAAAACTGAGTAGTTGAATTTGAATTGTACAAGATGATGAAAGGACTGAATTGTGGAGAAGTCATCCTTGAAACATAAATCTTAAATCTTGTAAAGAGGACTTCCATCTGCAACATATGTTTCAATAAATTATTCCGCAATTTGAAAAAATGACTGTACACTGCTTTGTAAGTTCTGCAACATCACATCAGCTCTAAAATCGTTTGATCACTTGTGCAGACTGACATTGATACTTACTTGAACAGCAAGCGCAGTTCGCAGGCGTTGTCTAAATACGGCATTTGCGCTGAGATGATTGCTGTTGAGAAGTGACCTTTTTCTCGCTCGAAGACAATTTTTCATAAGTGCTGGATAGAAAATTACCACTTCAACAAATGACACTGTATGCCTCGACTGACATCAGCAACCAATCTGTGGTCGACGAATTGACATCTGTGCCAAATACTTAGATTTCGCGTTTTGAAATTTGGAAACATTTTCCGGAAAAGAATAGGTGAGGCGGTGACGTAGCAGTAAAGCCACTGTTTGGCATAAACAATACCCATAAAGTCTAACAACAGCTGCATGAAGGTCGGTGCGAAAGTGATGCAATGTGGAAGAATGCTTTTGACAAAACAAAGAAGGCATGGCACACACCTTCCAACAAACCACCTTTGTGACGATTAATGAACAAATTGAAAAGCTTATACTCTCTGTGACAAGGATATACCGTAGTATTGCCGAAATAAATTATTTTCTTGTTTGCGTTCATTGGATAGATAGAACACAGTACTTTGCATGGTTGCTTGGCTTCATTTGCTACTTCCACCTTTTCCATATTTTCCTCAGTGTTGATGGAACTGTCAAAATTTGTTTTGAGCATATAACTGTTTCCGTAGAATAGCTTTTCACCTTAGACCGTCAAACCGATGCAAGCCACAAGTACAAACAGAGGCCTCTGACTACGACACGTTAAATAGTTTTGGTCAACTGTTTGCGTATTATTTTGTGTACTACAAGTTTCGCCGGCGTACAAGCGAAGTACTGTGAAAGTTCAATGCATGTGCATTTTGAAGTTTGGCTGCTGATGGTATTTCATTTCGACGATTATCGCTAGCTGAAAAAACAAGTCAACATACCCAGAGCCGTCAATCGCTTTAACAAGAACAATTTTTTGTTGCTTCAGCCAAAACATCTAAATGCATTTTTCTACTTTAGCAAAGATGACGAGGCACAACGTTTATGACAACGTGTCAGAAAATGGGGTTTTCCTTTCGCACAAAATCAAGTTCTAGCTTTTCCTTATCTTCAGCGATATGGCTTCGCTCGACGAGCTTTATATTTCTTTGCAGATTTTATGTTCCATGAGCGAACTACACGATGTAAGCGTTTTACTGAAATTGGATAGCTTTCAGATAAATTGCTGTTTATCTAGATAGCAGACGAGACTCTTCTATTTCAGTACAAACGGTGTGTTGGAAAATGTTATAAACGTTGTGCTGTTTCGCTTCACGCACTGCTGCAAAGGCGAGTTGTGCTTGCATGAAGCACACGTTTATTGCCTCGACCTTAACGAAGGTTTTGTCCTTAATTGAGAACCTAACCTTGCAAAATATAAGCGACATTTTTCCTTTGCAACACTGGTCTTTATTGATGATGTAACACTTTATCCAGCATTGGTAATGCAGCTTCGCAATTTGTATTTGGCTGTTTTTAGGCGACGTTTTGACGGTTTTGCATTGCCAAGAAATAAATGCTTTAGTTGAATTAAGTAAGACGAAAAATGCTTTTCCTTAACCAACGGAAGATCGTTCTTTCATAAAAGATTGTTGGCAAGCTTTTCAAGCTTTTGAAATTTCACATTCTTGTTTTGTAGAAATAAAAATTTCTAGTGCACTCTTCCAACTCTTTTCATCATATGCAAACGACCATGAAACAATGAATAACAGCATTGACGGCCTGGCTGATAAAACAAACAACTAAACCTTTCGTTGCTCTGGTCTTTGTGTCGCATTTATCGCGCCATCATTTCAGGAAGCAGCAAGTGTGCATCAGACATTTCGCTGTTAAACCTAGAAAGACAATGAAAAGGGTTGAACTTAACGTTCGGACAATTTGGCGAGTCGCGACTGGAAGCGCTGGCGGTTACCAGTTCCCATGCGCAGAAAAAAAGCTGCATCGTTGCGATGTTAAAAAATTGAACAGTGTACGTGACGAACGTGCGTCAGGCGGTGAGCCGCAACTGCTGATATTGCTTGCACGCCCGAGTTTTGAACGACTGCGGTCTGAGCGGCGACAGCGCCATCAACCGATTTGTAAAAATTGGGGTCACCAAATTGGCCGAAATTCGCTCCACGAAACCTGTACGATTTTGGTGACATCGCTGAACGTGGCAACTGAAATTATTTTCTTGGATATGTTCGCTTAGCAACCAAGCCGGCTATCAGTCATCCTTAATAGATTTTCTCGACAGCCGGTGTTAGGATCTGTTTCTCAAGTGTTTCGCGATCAGATGAGGTATGGATTTTAATAGCTCCGGGGCATAAAACGCGACCTTCGATGTTTGAATTGGATAACTCGCCTTCAGTGAGTGTTATTTAGCATTTGCAATGTTAAGTGCGCACTAAAATCTACAACGCTCAGACAAGATATAAAAAATAAGAGAGATTATTTTGCAGATTGTAGATTTCCTTTGATTCTTTTATAAAAACAGCACCTGTAGGCGTTGCCCGATATTTGACCCTGGAGCTTTTTTTGCATGTTACTCTTGCTGATATTTTTGTTTATATCTAAGAATCATTATTTTTCATTTTGAACAATTGACTGCAGAGCTAAGAAGCCAGTCAAATGTTAGAGACCAGCAAAATGGTTAAGAAAATGACAGTGTACAAGTTTTTGCTGAGGATAAGAGTGAGAGTGCTGTAAGAAAGAATATGGTTTGCGCTGCAAAGTACTGTTTTCGCTTGGCGGAAGGGAAAAGTTGTTGAAATAAATCAAAGATTCCGTTAAACCTTGGGTAGCTGGTTAATATTTTGAGCAGAGCCAGTCGTTTCTTTTCTAAACTTGGAACATTTCTCTAACAATTTCAAAATTGACGCAATCGCGGACAAGTTTGAAGCAACAACTCATGAAAATGACTCAAGGTTGGTTATTTGGTCATCCTCCCTTTCTTTAGACCACGGGTATTTTTAGTTTTGTTTCGATCACCAAATATCGACTCTGAGATGCACAAATGCCGGAGGTAGACAATTAAAAACCTGGTGAACAGTTAAACAAGCTTTTTACGTGGAAAGTGTTTTAGTCTGCCAATGTCTTTTTGAGCATACGACTGATAGAAGATTGGCCAATATTTCCACAGAAACAAGCGCAAACCCTAGGGACATATGTTTGATAAAGTTTAAAAATCACTGCTTTTAAAGCTAATGTTGAGACGTTAATGTTTCACTGGCATGTTTCTCAGTAGCCAGTTGTTATGACATTGTAACTTAAATGTTCGCTTTGTATTACTCTTCACGTCTTTTGGTTAAGGTAGGAAAACAGTTAAATCCTTGTCTAAATCAAAACTCACGTTTCATATTTTAATCCAAAATTTTCAACTGTAAAACATTTCCAAGACAGGCGTTGTGTCAATGGTGATTTTCCGAGTGCAACAGAACGGAGTTGCAGATCAAATAGGAAAAGTTAAACCAATCACTGCGCAATGAAATAACGGGAAAATTTCCTGATTGCAAAAATGTGTAGTGATCTACTGAGTGTTTGACTATATGGAGTAAGGTAGCAGGCAGAAAATCTAATTTTTTTTCGGAATGGCATATTCAAAATTGTGTTCATTCAACAACCAAAGGATCACCAATTTAAGCTAAAAAACACGAAATCATGAATTTTATCACTAGACAAGATAATTCCACTTGCAACAACAGCTTTTGATCCTTATTTGAACGTGAGTTTTGGGAAGAAAGAAACAAAAAGTTTGAGGTAAATGCAAGAAGAGTAAACACAGTAGTCAAAAAACGATAGAAATGGTTGTAGCAGGAGCGCATTTTATTATCACTTCCTTTTACCATAAACTTCCCTAGCTCAGTGAAACATCGAACAAGGTGATTTTCATTAAAACATCTGCTAAGACACATGGTATGGTGTTGAGAATACACGCTGCAGAACCACCTACAAGAGCGTTTCAGAACGTATGTTCCCGACTCTAGGCCATCAGTCAGAAACCATAATCGTAATACGTAAATTTATTTTTGTAGACTTCTGTGAAATTCGTCAATACGAGCTGTGAAGGAATTTCTGCTAGAATTTCAGTCAAACAAAATTGAATTATGTGCAGTTATACTTCATGGCTACGTCATAGAACTTTCAGGGCAAGAAAACAAAGTGTGGACATTGCTGACATAAAAACTGTAACAGATCTGAGACAAGAAGACATACTAAACAGAAATTCTTAAAATGCAACAGCATATACAAAGAAATGGTATTTGTGGGTGCCGAAAGTAATTTATATATTCATTAATGTTGTGTAGAGCCAAAACTAAAAGCGGGACAAGTTTCTACGAGTAAAAATATATCATGATAGTGAAAATAGCTGACAATTTTTCTCTTGAAAATTTTCAAAATTATTACCACTAAAGCCACATAATTTTAGTCCCGCAACCAGCTAGCACGGGAAAGATCTTCCCCTTCAAAAAATTTTAGGTACGATTTTCCTTTACCTTCCTCAACGACTACATCACTGATGTTCATAAAATAGGTGTGTGCGAACAAACATAGTCACATTTGGGAAGAAACTTTTTACATTGAACCTGCGCGTAATTTTTAGATATAGTTGTATAATATACGATTATCGTCTTCGTATTTTATTTTGCTTATTTTTAATTTGTTATTTATTTGTAGATTTTAGTTGGGACTTCATCAAATCAACAAATACTGTGAAAAGACAAAATATTTTTTGCTATAAACAAGAGAAAAGTATAACTTTCATTTTTTATTAAGTCAAACGGATATATTTTGAAATATCATAAATTTTTGCAATAGCTTAAACGGAACTAACCTATATCATCGACTAGTCCATATTTTAGAAGCTTAAATAATGACAAAACCTTCTACTTTTGGAAAATCATATCCTCGGTAGTAACGTACTCGCACAAAGTGCTGTCACATTGAGCAAAATATCATCTGGATAAAAAAAAAAGGTTCCACCAATATAACATGATTTTGTACTGCTTTCAATCCGTTTACTGAAACCATTATAAAGCAACTTGCTTTGATGAACTTTACATTGTTGTTTGTCATCTTTTTTTCGAACAATTTGATGCTTTTCAGATACAAGTCCCTCTAAAGAGGATTCGTTACTGAGCTAAAGGAATTTTACAAAACTCTTTTTGCACGAGATCTGGAGACACCTAACGGGCGACACTAGGCAGGTTGATCCGGACCGAATCAAGACCCGCTGAAAATCGCTTTGGGGTCTCCCCAGTAGAAAATTTGGGAGTCATCAGAAGGAATGCCAAAGTGTTTTTGCTTGTCAAAGTAAACAACGTATCCGCCTTATCACAATAGTGTCTGCTCTTTCATCGTGCACCTACGTTGAAGGTTGCGCAGCAGACGAGGGGTCCCCAAGGCAATGTCTTTAGGAATAGGGGTCCACGTGATTGGAAACTGAAAGGTTACGAACCACTGGCTCGGAAGTTTCGAAGCTCGAGTAAGTTGTCAATGCAAAGTTATTTCCGTAATAGCAGAGAATAGAAAATACGGAACTTGAACATATAACTTGTCGGTGCTCCATCCGGTCACGCGAGTTTCCCGCACTTGGACGAGATGCTCATCTCTCATCGCTATTCATTCTCGGTGAACGATCGCTGCGCATACAATGTGATCGTTAGAAGTACTCCACAGCAGGGGCGATGCTGACCTCCAAATGTCGGCTTCTTTGCTCCGCAGCAGTTTCAGAAATCAGCGTGTTCGGAACTTGATGGAGTGTTTGTTTCAAGAATTACGAGCGCTGGATTATATGGCGCTTCGAGATATATGCATCCCTATGAAGCTTACAGTCCGCCTTTGCAGCTTTTTAATTTTTGTGGACCTCAAACATTGATTTTGTATCTAAGACTGATGTGTATTTATTTGTAAACCCGTATGCTACTGCTTTTGTACTCTTTCATGAAAATCTGTATTTTTCGGTTTTCGGAACGCAACTATTTGGCCAATGAAAATCTCAAATAGATCAGAAATATAATTTTTCGGTGAATCACATAATTCTTTTTCCGAAATTTTGGCTTCCTGTTGAAAGAGTTTCCTTCTTTAAACTTGTTTAGCGTTTCGGCACAGTATCACATTTCGTGTAGATAAAAGAGACAAAAGCGCAAACTGTTGAAAACCTGGGTTCAAGTGTGACCTGCGAAAATGTGCCAACTGCTAACATGCGCAATTATCTTTTTAACCTAAATACCACCATATCTAAAGTTTCAAATATCGTTTTTAGCTTTAATGGTGGAACGTGAAAGTGGCCATTCGGGTGATTTACTTAGAAATCGAATATATTTTTCATGACCTTTTGATAAAAATCTGCTCGATGAATTTACGGCGGCGACAGCGGATGGATCTTCGACACCAGCCTATAAGATGCAATGACGGAAGCACATACGCTTCGGTCAAACGTCCACTGTGTCTGACACACACTGCAATGTTGGCGAGATTTGCATCGGTATTGTATTAGGTGTCAGCATGCTGTCCAGATCGCAGCTGGGACAGGAATTACGTCAAGGCCCGGCTTTGCCAGCACCTTCGCAAAAATTCAGAGAAAGCAAAGCGAATACGGCTGTTCAGGCAGAGCAATGCAGAAATTAACTTCAAAAGGCAAGTGCGGTCTGCCCGTAGTTTAGAAAATATCATTGCAACCAGGGACGTATGGACACGGGGTCGCGGCGGGTCGTTGCCCCACTGCTTACAGAAGGAAAAGTGGGTGTAGAATTGCCTTTTTAAAAGGCAGGCTGTTAGTAAGGTCATGCCAGATTCCAACAACTTTGAATGTGCTCGTTTTAAAATCGGAGCAGCTTAACTGTTATTCTTTTCAAGTAAAAATTCCGCATAACATACAGAAGCAGCAATCATTCCCACCACGTATGAATATGTTTTTGTGTTCAATATTTACCAGTTCAATGGCCTAGGTTCAAGTTATAACATAACAATGTCATAACCATGAAAAAAGCGCCCAGGCTTCTTAACCACTTTGTTTGTTAGAAATGGTGCCATGCGGAGACACAAAAGGCGAAAGATCTTTCCAAAATCCATGACTTTACCTTTCGCCTTTGTTTTAAGCCGGACTGCAGCATTTCATCAAGCAATGGTGTTCTAACTAATTTACAGAGTGCTGGAAGGCGATGCGGCGGTGAAATGCAATAATTCTGGTGACTAAATAAAGAAATTAACGTGTCCTATTTTGGCTGTAAAATGGCGTCAAACAGAAGAATATATGTTGGTCTGCCGATAAATAGGATGTTGATGTTTCTACCATTTCAAAAAGGTTTGGCCAGCCATGAAAAGCTGCGCCTAATCCTTTATTAATTGCAACTTTCACAATCACTGACTGGTATGGTGTGCAACTGTACACAGGGCACTGACATGAATCATTACACCTGCAAACTACAAATCACCACCGCAACACCAAGAACCGCCACACATTTACAAAAATTTATATTCGCATAAGAGGCTTATAAAAGCCTGGTTTGCCAATGGAGTGAAAAGTCAAGTTTCCACGTTAACTCTCAGGTTGGGTTTGGTTTTCATGTTACTATCGCCCACTTTGGAAGTTGTTTTATATGTGCAAAGACTTATTAAGCTACTGCTTGTATCGACTATGCATGCAACGAAAATGCTAGAATAGGTTGGTTTGTGACAACTTTGACAGCTTGAGAAACAAGGTTGTGGGTTAATTCTGGTGTAATAGTTTTGTGTAAAGCTGGTATCAGCCGCAAACAGGAAATGCAGTTTCAATTTGATGAATGTAATTAAGCGAAAAGGAAAACAAAAGCGTCGTGTTAATCCTTAGAACCTGATAAGAATTGTAGACTAGAGAATTAAAAAAGACTCTTGGGAATGCTTCTACTACCGAAAATTATTATCTTGACTTTCTAGCTGCGCAGTTCCAGATGAAAGAGTAAAAGGTTTTTCACTTCACCAAGTTGTGTACAACATCAACAGCTCTCTCGTGCAGTTAGCATTTCAGAATTGTCTGATCCAGCGCTTCCCATGCTGCAGAAAGGAGAGGGAACCTGGAGATAGATTTCATGAGGAACTTTTTTTTTTAATATTTAATTAACATTTTTCGCACAACGCACATAAAAAGAGTTGATATCAAAGCTACCGGTTGCGTGAATTTAAGACAAATCGATAAACTCCGGGCTAGTGTGCTTATACACATCTGCCTGGAATCAGAACAAACAAAAAAGGCGAAGTGTCGCGGTATCGCTTTGGCATTGCTCTTGTTTTTCTCATAACTACGAGATAGTCCAGCAGCATGCAGCACAGTGACGTCCTTAGACTTACTGCAGAGTGCAGCGTGACACACCGTGTTTAGATGTTATGGTTCGATGGTGACTGTGCGTTTTCAGGTATTGCCGTGGGTGCTGAAGTATATGAGCAAGACGTTTTCCTAACATCCATAAAATTAATGATGGGCACGGAATTACTTTTGTGTTCTGGGTGATGTGTATAGGTTCGTTATTCAGACCAGCAACTTACTCCGAAATTGTTAAACAACACGATACTGGATTATATGTATAGTTATTGGAAATCCATGTGGTCTAATCATTTTTGGAAACGGGCTTTTCCCAGCAGCCTTTTTAGTCCTAAGCAGGTAATATACTGCAAAAGAGAAAAGTCAAATGCAAAAAGATAATTAGTCTCAGCAAAAAAACGCAGTCGAATAAAGCGGCAAATTTTTAACAGAAAATAAATTTCATCCACACGTACGCATCCTCAGTCCTGAAATCTTATTCAAAAAGGTATTTTATTTCACGTTAAAATAAGCAAAAATATGTGGAAATACCTGTATGACTGATCAATCCACGGATTTGCGCACGTTCAGCTAGAATTTTTGGTTCAGACTTTAGTTTCTGTTACTTATAACTTCACAATTTTGGTTTTAACTATCAGTTCGGCTTGTCCACTACGCATTTTAACTGAAAACGTTTCAGGGCTATTAACGTCTCGGTCATCGTCTGCCGGCGATTGTTATGACAATAGGGAGTTCCGCACATCACGCCCGCTGTCTCCAACACAACGGACATCCGCATCATTTTCAGCATTTGAAAAGTCAACTGATTAGATGATGCAAGATCTAGCGAAAAGCCGTGGGCCTCCAGCGACAATGCAAGTGGCTCTTTTACGAAGCGGACCCGAGCACAATTTCAGGATATGTCATGATAATGGGTTGATACATTTTGTTAATTACGCGAATTGCGCTGAGCTCAGTTTCTCTTCGAGTAATTGGCATTGCCGGCAACTAAGCGTTTCATATATTATGCTCTTGTGCAGCGGTTGTTTTGCAGCCAACAAGTGTTCAGATGTGCGCGCTTACTACCACGTTTGACCCATAGTTACTTAAATCGCTTTGAAGTTTCTAACTAAAATGAATTTATTACAGGATTTTGTACATAGTTGTAGCTTTAATTGGCCTAGTGTTTGGAAAAAGATGGACAAAGTGACTGCCATAGTCGTTTTGGTGTTTATGGCGTCACGAACTTCAAAAGGATTTCAAGGTAAGGCGTTGAGAACAGTTAAATTTGCATAATTTGACGTTCTGAAGTGTTCTATGTGCTTCTACAAACCTTTACTAGTGAAAGTTCCTGAGTTTGTTTTTCAAATATTTGTAAATTCAGTGAAAGTTAGTCAGTGATCACTACTGCACCAGGGAAACACTACGTGGTTTCATGTAACGCTCTTAAGCAGGTGACATTTTGGCATCTCTCGCCTGCAGCGTCAGATTACGAATGGAGACAGTGTGATGATTGCTGGTTTACCAAATTTTGCGAACAATGCGACTGCAATTACTTGTTGTGCAAGAGACAGAGAACCGACAGGTGCCGCCGAGCTGAAGCTGCCCATTCCCAACTTAGGTTTCCAACCGCTAAATATTCAAAGCGTAATTGTAAAGTTTACTTCGGAATTTAGGAAAGTAAGTGTTTTGTAGCGTTACTCTGGCGCCAGCTTATTTTTAAGAACTTTTTTGTAAAACAAATGTTTTGTTTCCTATCTACCAACCTCAACTTATTGTTTCCTAGACTGATACGAAAAGAGGTTTCAAAGTTGCCACTGCTATTCTGAAGAACGAAAGTCTGCCTACCTTGAATATCTTGAATGTATTTTCGTTTCTGTTTATAGGTTCTGTTGTGGTGTTCGCATCAGAGCAAGAACACCGGCCCTAATTCTAACGAAATTTTCAGTTGTTTCAAGTTTTTTTTAACATCTAACATCGTCAAAAACAGCCAACGGCGCTTCTGAAACCTATAGAAAAATCTCATAACAATTACAACGAAATGGCAAGGTGTGGTTGCCTCGTGACATTAATAACAGGATTAAGAGCGTTCAGCACGCCAGGCGAGGCTTGTGGCTTGTTGCATGCTTTCAAAATGAATTAAGTCATACGTTTTCTAACTGCACGGCTTGTCAAGAAATTTCTACACCGAGAAAAGACATGCGCATTATTGGCAAGTTTGTGTCTCTCATCAGTTTCTTCAACAAGATGTTTCCAAAAAGCCACTCCTTTATAACCGAACACGTTGTAGCAGTCCATTCAATGTTGTAAAACTATTTCATTAATCAAACTTCTGTTTTAACAAAAGTTTTAGCTAAGTGTTGTACATTACAGATAACAGAAAAATTGGAAGGTTAGCTCCCAACAAAGAAAAATATCAAACAAACAACAACAAAGAAAAATATCAATCATGAACACTTGCAAGCTTGGAGCTTAACTTAAACATTCATGCGCAGTGATGTCGCTAAACTTGCCCAGGCCTAGATACTGCAGTTCAATTACGAGCAGATGTTCAGCTACAGTGGGTCGAGTAGAACGGGTTTGCGGACGATGTGAGAATTATAGGGTTGTTTCTTAGTTAAAATTAACTTCTAGTTCCAGATATGCTTACAGCAAATTAGTCAACTTAGTGCATTGTCTGCAGGTTTTTTTAAAGGAAAATGTTAGATACCCAGTATGCGCCTGTAGGGACCCGATTTCTCGGATTTTAGGGACCCGATTTTCTCTTATTCTTGGGACCCGATGATAATTTTCGCTGATTGTAGGGTTTTCAATCCTAGGGACCCAATTTTCAATCCTAGGCACCCGAATCGGATCCCTAAAACATCTTAAAAAACCCTGTATCTGTGATGTTAGCGTGAGCTACAGCAATCATGACGTCGACAATTAACAGAATGTACAGTATGTGCACTGCACTCAAGGGCGTACCGAGGTTAGATGTCGCCCAGGGAAAGAAACAAGTTTGGCGCCCCATGTTCGAAACTGAGGTCTTTTGGAAGCAAATGTACTGTATTGAAAAAAGCATCTGTGACCTGTTGGGACTTTTGACATACAGAAACTAATCTCAACCTGCTGTTTGACAGAACTAATCACAACCTGCTCTTTGCTAAATTAATTAAGCGCAATGTACCTATGTGCATAGTAAGACTATTGTTGAGTTGGTACAGGCAAC